>Ga0099364_10001253_pt1 | contig 42387 bp, 35 predicted proteins | sample TergutTh196P3_FD_73070 | JGI IMG/M metagenome (GOLD analysis project Ga0099364, IMG submission 73070) | Microcerotermes parvus P3 segment gut microbial communities from Pointe-Noire, Republic of the Congo - Th196 P3 | ecosystem: Host-associated > Arthropoda: Insects > Digestive system > Gut ...
TTGATTTCGCCGAGCTGTTCCTTGAACTCTTTTAGGTTTTCTTTGTCAAAGTCAGCCGCAAAAATCCCGGCGAGGTCGATTTTGTTGCCTTTTAGGGCGTTTGCAATGTGCTTATTTTCTTGCAAACTCTCGATACTCGTAACGCATAAGTCTTCTAACATCTCATCTTTTCCGCTATTACTGCCTGTTTCAAAGTGAGAAAACAAAAAATGACCGCGATACTTAATCAAATGATGACACGCAAGATAAAGCAGGCGAATATCGTCCACTTTGTTTTCGAGCAGATGCTTTCGTAAATGATAGATTGTCGGGAACTCCTTGTAATAGTCGCTATCGGTGAAATCTTTATCGTTGAATAATGGGTATCTCCAAGTTACAGACCTATCGCCTTCATGACGATTGCTCTCGTTTAATCGAATGAAAAACGAGTTATCTTTTTCGGCAATAGCTGTATCAAACAGCCCCTGCAACAAGTCAATGCGGACTTTACGCCTTGCAAACCGCCGCCTTGTCGAGCGAAATCCACGCCTTTTCGAGGCACCCTTGGCTTCCTCGAAAAGCCGTACGCCGCATTGTAATTTGCCGCCTTTGGTCAAGATATTATACTGCGTATCGGTTGCGGCGAAACCGACCGAACCCGTACCGATGTCCAACCCTAAGTACCATTCTTTAGCCATTGTCATAACTTCATCTCTTCCCCTCATCAGAGCTTTCTTTTTTCAGAATTTTCTCGATTGTGAGCTTTATAAAACTGCAAAAATAATAGCACAGCTATGTGACAGTTTCAATACGCTGAGGACTATTTAACCGGAATTATTTTGAATTATTTCGCCGAAATTATTCATGGAATAAGACCATAAAATTCTGAAGCGTATTTTTAACATAACATTTGACATATCGCCTATAATGCAGTAGTATTTACATATGGTTGTTGACAAGAAAACAGGTGCGCTGTTTATGGCGGCGGCTTCCGTGTGCTGGAGCTTCGGGGGCGTTTTTATTAAGTTTATCCCTTGGGGGGCAATGAGCATTGTCGGTCTTAGAGCTGTGTTCGCCGCTTTGGTTTTTGTCGTGTTTCGCAAGAGCTTTCGTATAAACCTCACTTCGGGTAACATAATTACCGCGCTTTGCCTGTCGGCAACGACTTTGCTTTACGTGTTCGCAAACAAAATGACTACAGCGGCGGCAGCGATTCTTTTACAGTTCACGGCTCCTGTTTTTATCGTGTTGATTTATCTTGTGTTTTATAAGAAAAAGCCCTCGCTTGGTGCTGTAATTGCCGTGCTAATCACGCTTGCGGGAATGTGGCTGTTCTTAATGGACGGTTTTGGAGCAGGGGGCTTTTGGGGAAATGTACTGGCAATCATTTCCGGTCTGACTATGGCGGGGGTGTATGTCGGCAACAAGCGGACGGACACAAATCCGCAGGAAGCGTTGTTTCTGGGTTTTCTGATAAACTCATTTATTGGTTTGCCTTTTGCGGTGACGGAAGTGACTGCTGATTTTTCCTCGTGGGTCATTGTCATTCTGCTTGGGGTTGTTCAGGTGGGGCTTGCTTATGTGTTTTTCTCAAAAGCTATCAAGAGTGTTTCAGCTTTGCTCGCCTGTCTTATCTCCACCGTTGAGCCGTTGCTGAACCCCCTTTGGGTCATGCTCGCAGGGTTTGCGGGGCTTCTTGATGTGACGGAGATACCCGGTATGTTTGCCCTCATCGGCGGCGCAATCATAATCTCCGCCGTTGTCGGGTACAGCATTTGGGAAGACAAAGCACACCGAGCTTAAAGCTGATAAAGCGCATTTGCAAAACCCTCAAAAACCGCAAAAAACCGCAAAAAATGACAGTTCGTGCTTGTCATATCTGAATAAATATGTTAAGATTGTCGCCGTACTTAGGAGAAGTAATACAGAAAGTAGCCGCATCCATGAGAATCGTCATAAAGATTGGTACAAACTCAATATCAAACAGCAAGGCAAATACTATCAATTTTCTGATGGTTGAAACTCTTGCCCGTGCAATCTCAGGACTTATTGACGAAGGAAACGAGGTAATCTTAGTCACAAGCGGGGCTGTCGGCTATGGTGTTGTTAAACTTGGTGAAGCCAACGCAAAATACACCGATAAAAACTACACCCCTGCTTTGGAAGAAAAACCGTTCCTGTCCTCCGTCGGTCAGCCGTTGCTTATGAAGTGTTATATTGATTGCTTCTCCCACTACAACAAGCAGGTGGCACAGATTTTGATTTCAGGCACGGACGATTTTACCGACAAATACGCCGCAAAAACGATTCTGAAAACTCTCGAAAACAAGGTTATACCTATCGTCAACGAAAATGACAGCGTTTATGATGCCGAGCTTAAAATCGGCGACAACGACACTCTTTCGGCGCAAGTCGCAAAGTACCTGAAAGCGGACAGGCTTTTTCTGATAACTGACATTGACGGTTTTTACACGACGGAAAACGGGAAGCTCGGCTCCTTAGTCAGCTATATAAACACCAAGCACATTGACGACTACTTGCAGTATGCGGGCGAGCCCGGAACCAATGTCAGCACCGGGGGCATGAAAACAAAACTTTTGGCGGCAAAAATCGCAAGCAGTGTCGGGTGCATTACACACATAATTAAAAACTCTGAGGTTGACAGGATTGCGGAGATTTTAGACGGAGCAAGCGTAGGCACTAAGATTGGAAATTAGTCAGAGCGACAAAGCATTTCAGAGCGGCTAAATCGGTAAACGGTTAGGTTAAAATTATGAAACTTACAGAAATATGTAAAAACGCAAAGAACACAAGCGGTTTTCACGCCGACAAAAACGCTGTTTTGTCGGAGCTTGCCGATGCCCTTGTGACGAACGCCGACAGCATTATAAGTGCCAACGAGATTGACGTAAAAAACGCGCGAAATGACGGTATGAAAGAGAGCCTTGTTGACAGGCTTTATTTAGACAAGCCACGCATAAAAAGCATCGCAAACGCCCTCGCAAAGATAGCGAAGCTCCCCGACCCTGTCGGCGAGGTTATCGAAGGAAGAACTCTTGAAAGCGGGCTGAAGCTAATCAAAAAGCGCGTTCCGCTCGGTGTCGTCGCAATTATCTACGAAAGCCGCCCGAATGTCACCGTAGACAGCTTCGGACTGTGCTTCAAATCAGGTAACTGCGTAATTTTGCGCGGCTCTAAGTCTGCGATAAATTCCAACATTGCGATAGTCGAAGTAATTAAAACCGTTCTCAAAAATAACGCGCTTAGTGAAAATATCGTCAGCCTTATCGAGGATACAAAGCGTGAAACAACGTTAGAGCTTATGAAAATGAACGATTTCGTTGATGTTCTCGTACCCCGCGGCGGGGCGGAGCTGATTAAATCATGCGTTCAAAACTCCACAATTCCCATAATTGAAACGGGAACCGGAGTTTGCCATATTTTTGTTGATAAGTCGGCGGATTTTGACATGGCTCTTGACATTATCGAAAACGCCAAAACACAACGCCCCGGCGTGTGTAATGCGGTTGAAACAGTTCTTCTTCATAAGGACATCGCCGAGAATTTTATTCCTTTACTCGAAAAGAAAATCCCGCAGGTAGAGCTGAGATACGGCGATTATGACGTTGAATTTCTCGATTTGATTTTATCCGTAAAGGTTGTGGACGACACACCGCAGGCAATCGCGCATGTCAATAGGTTCAGCACGAACCATTCGGAAGCAATAATCACGGAGGACTATGCAAACGCGCAGGAGTTTCTCGAAAAAGTCGATTCCGCCTGTGTGTATGTCAACGCCTCAACGCGCTTTTCCGACGGAGAGGTGTTCGGTTTAGGCGCGGAGCTTGGCATCAGCACACAAAAGCTACACGCAAGAGGTCCTTTCGCGCTTGAAGCACTGACTTCCACAAAGTTTATCATCTACGGAAACGGTCAAATAAGAGGATAAAAACAATTTAGGAGGAAAAATAATGTTCAGGAAATCATCAAAATCAATAGCGTTACTCATGGCAATACTTCTGACGGCGGCACTCTTAGCAGGGTGCGCAAACGATTCGGACGACATCGTTATCGGTGTGCTCGTGCCGACATCAGGCTCAGAAGCGTACTACGGGCAGGATATGTTCCAGTCATATCAGCTTGCTGTCGGAGAAATTAACGAAGCAGGCGGTATACTCGGTCGTCAGCTCAAGCTGTTTCAGGCAGACGACGGGTGCGATGCCAACATGGCAAGCAGTGCGGCTTCGCGTATCGTATCTGAGGGTGTCGATTTTGTGGTCGGCGGTTACTGTTCGGGAGCTACTATCGTGACCCTACAGCAGTTCTCCGAGGCAAATTTACTCACGCTCATCTCCGCCGCAAACTCCACAAACATAACCGCGGCGGGCTTCGAGCAGTCCTTTATGATTAACAGTCCGGGAACACATGCCCTGCTCACACTCATCGACTTGTTAAACTATGTCGGTGCGGAGAATGTCGCTCTCATTCATCAGGGCGACGACTACACGCAAAATCTGTCCGACCTTTGCGAGAATGGTTTACCCGATGCAGGATTTAACATTGTGGCTGTTGAGATGATGGAAAAAGGCGCGGCAGACGTGTCCGCTATTGTCACAGCCATCCGAAACGCGGGAGCTGATTTTGTATACTGGTGCGGTTATCATGCCGACGGTTCAAACGTCATAAGACAGCTTCGCCGTGGCGGCTATGAGGGGTTCATAGCGGTTGGCGACGGTTCCGCTTCTCCTGAGCTTATAACAGCGGCAGGACCTGAGGGCGAAGGCATTTTCGTCACAAGCCCGCCTTTTGTTGAGTTTGCCGACGGCGGAGAAACCTTTGTGTCCGCTTACAGGGCTTTCCATAATTTAGCCGCTGACGACACCTCATTCCCCGGTGCTTACGCGACACTGGCGTACGACACAATTTATCTGTTAAAGGATGCAATCGAAGCGGCGGGTTCTTTTGAAACAAGCGCAGTTCAACGAGCTGTGCAAAGCATTGAGTATCAAGGATTATCCGGTTTGATTAAATTCACCGCAGACCGCGAGCCCGCACTTTCCAACTTCATCATTTTGCAAATCGAAAACGGCGTATTTAAGAAAATCACGCCATAAGAAATTCGGTGTAGCGGGGCTGTCGCCCGCGATTTCTCATAATCGTTTTGCGGCACTCCCGCTACACTATAGGTTTTAGGGGTATTTTGCGTGTTTACAACTTGGGAGCTAATCCTACAGCAAACAATAAACGGTTTGATATTAGGTTCATTTTACGCATTGGTAGCACTCGGTTACTCAATGGTATATGGAATCATCAAGCTGCTGAACTTCGCTCACGGCGATATTTTCATGGTGGGCGCATTCGTTTGCTTTGCCGTGTTCGGCGGCATTTCCGCAACGCTGCCCGGATGGTCGGGGCTTCTTATATCCATGCTTGCGGCGATGATCGCGGCGGGTATTGTAGGTTATCTGACACAAAGGTTTGCTTACAGACCGCTCATTCGTGCGGATGCCCCAAGACTTTCACTGCTCATAACCGCAATCGGCGTGTCACTTATCATATATAATGCCGTTATGGTTATCAGCGGAAGCCGCGTGTTTTTCTTCCAAAGCGGACTTGAAGCCGAGCCTGTCATTCGTTTCGGCGAGTTCAGAATCACGGACATTCAAGCCATTTTACTTATTATTTCCGCCTCGTTAATGGTTGGTTTAACGCTTATGATACGAAAAACAATGGTCGGCAAGGCTATGCGCGCTATCGCGCTTGACAAGGACACTTGCAGGCTTATGGGAATAAATGTCAACAGAATCATCGGGTTCACCTTTTTTATCGGCTCGGCACTCGCCGCTATCGCAAGCAGTATGTACAATATAATGTATGTAAATGTTTCGTTTGACATGGGTTATATGTTTGGTATTAAGGCGTTTACGGCGGCTGTTATCGGCGGTATCGGGTCGCTTCCGGGCGCAATGCTCGGCGGGTTGCTGCTTGGTCTGCTTGAAGCAATCGGCACTCAGTTTGTAGGCTCGCAATGGAAAGACGTTTTCGCGTTCGGGCTTCTAATAGTCATTTTAATTCTCCGACCGAACGGTCTTATGGGCAGAACAGAAATTGAAAGAATGTAGGACAACCATTTGATGAAGCTTTTATCAAAAGCACAAAACTTAATGGATGACAAAAAAACGAGAGCGGGAGTTCTTTGCGCCCTGTTTTTGGTTGTTGCTTCATTTCCCCTCTTTTTCAGCAATCATCTGTTAAATGTAATGCTCACCGCAATGTTTTATATGCTTCTGGCGCTTGGGCTTAATGTAATTGTCGGATATACGGGGCTTTGTGATTTGGGGTATGCCGCAAAGTTTGCGATTGGGGCATATACAACGGGTATTCTCGTTAGTGCTTTTCAGTGGAGCTTTTGGCTCACATTGCCCGTGTCAATTATGATGTCTATTGTCATAGCAATCATCATCGGCGCTCCGACACTCAAGCTGCGTAGTGACTACCTCGCGATTGTTACGCTTGGTTTCGCTGAAATCGTGCGTATAACTGCCCGTAATCTGAGCATTACAGGCAGAGCGAGCGGACTTCACGGGATAACAAGACCTGAGTTTTTCGGTCTGCGGCTCACTTCGTTTACTCATTGGTTTTACGTTTATCTCATTTTAATCGTGATTTTCATTATTATTTCGCACAGGGTCAGACATTCGCGTTTCGGGCGAGCGCTTGCTTTTATCCGAGAGGACGAGGATGCCGCACAGGCTATGGGTATCAACACAGTGCGGTACAAGCTGTGTGCGTATATTATCGGTGCGGTTCTCGGCGGTGTAACAGGCAGTTTCTATGCTGTGCAAATGACTTCGATTTCGCCAAATTCTTTTGATTTTACACAATCTGTAAATGTTCTGCTTGCCGTAATTTTGGGCGGTATGGGAAAAATTCCCGGCGTTATTATAGGTGCGGCATTTTTCGCTATTTTCCCGGAGCTGTTCCGCGATATTCCGTTTGTTGGAGATATGCGGATGTTGTTTTTCGGTATACTTTTAGTCGTCGTTATGATTTACAGACCGCAAGGACTGTGGCCTGACAGGCTCGGCGGTGCGGGCGGTTCTGTCGGTGGCGGCGGCGCAAGCGTTGTTGCGGGCTGTGCAAGCGCGGATGGCACACGCATAAACAGCGGCGTTGCAGAGCGCGTAAGCAACAGCGAAAATGGAGGAATGTGATGGCACTCATGCAAGTAACTGACCTCACAATGCGGTTTTCAGGTATCGTTGCCGTTGAGAACCTGAGCTTTGATGTTGCGGAACACTCCATAACATCACTTATCGGGCCTAACGGAGCGGGAAAAACGTCTGTTTTTAATTGCCTGACAGGGTTTTATAAGCCCACCTGCGGCGACATTCTGTTTCGGGGAGAGTCGCTTATTGACCTGAAGCCTTACAAAATCACGCACAAAGGGATAATCCGCACGTTTCAAAATGTGCGCTTGTTTAAGAACATGACTGTTCTGGAAAACGTGATGAGCGGGGCGCACAGCGTTACCCGTCAATCGGTTTTCGGAGCCTTAATCAGACACCCTGCGGCAAGGCGAGAGGAACAGGAAATTCTCAGTTATGCCGAGTACGCTCTTGATTATGTCGGAATTGCCGACAAGAAAAATGAGCTTGCCAAGAATCTTTCGTATGGCGACCAACGACGAACAGAGTGGGCTCGCGCACTTACGGCAAGACCAAGATTACTGCTTTTTGACGAGCCTGCCGCGGGACTCAACCGTGAGGAAAAACACAAGCTGGCAGAGCTTATTAGAAATATTCGTGATGATTTGGGAATCACAGTATTTCTTATTGAACACGATATGGACTTGGTTATGAATGTTTCCGAGCATGTCATTGTCGTCAACTTCGGCACAAAAATTGCCGAAGGTGCGCCCTTAGACGTGCAAAACGACCCATTAGTTATCGAAGCGTATTTAGGTAGCCGCGAGGACGAGGAAGCCGCAATTTTTTGATTGAATCTGAAAGGATTGCATGGTTATGAGCAATTTGCTTTTACAAGTAGAAAACCTTGAAACACATTACGGCAAAATCGCGGCACTTTGCGGTATCAGCTTTGAGGTTCACGAAGGGCAAATCGTGACGCTTCTCGGCAGTAACGGAGCGGGAAAAAGCACAACACTCAAAACAATCTCAGGGCTTATCCCCTCGTCGAGCGGGAAAGTCATCTTCAACGGTGAGGATATTACAAAAATGTCCGCGCATGAGATAGTCAAACGCGGGTTGGTTCAACTACCTGAGGGCAGACATATTTTCAAAGACCATACGGTTTTGGAAAACCTTGAGCTTGGCTCGTACACGCTCAAGGACGACCGCGAACGCCGCCGCCGTTTACAATCGGTTTTTGACCGCTTCCCCATTCTCGCAACGCGCAGACGTCAGCTTGGCGGCACACTCTCAGGCGGTGAACAGCAAATGCTCGCTATAGGCAGAGGGCTCATGTCCGCGCCTAAGCTGTTGCTTATGGACGAACCCTCTATGGGTATCGCCCCGCTCATTGTAAAGGACATTACGGAGATAATCAAAAATCTGCACAAAGACGGTACAACAATACTGCTTGTTGAGCAAAACGCAAAAATGGCTCTGGGGCTTGCCGATTACGGCTATGTTCTCGACACTGGCAGTATTGTAATCGAAGGCAAGGGCAACGATTTAAGACAGGACGAAAAAGTAGTAAAGGCATACTTGGGCGAGTGAGGAATTTCGGACGTTAAAATCGCAAGTTCAATAGCGTAAAACAGATTTCACCGCCAGTTGTCAAACTTTTGCATATCATATACATTTGTATACCCATTGCTTACAAGAATTTCATACGCCGCTGCGCTTCTCACACCCGCTCTGCAATATACAATTATAACAGTGTCTTTATCGGGCAGCTCGGACAGGCGCGACTCCAATTCAGACACAGGGATAAGCGTTGAGTTCTCTATATGCCCATCGTCGTACTCGTCTTGATTGCGCACATCAAGCAGTATTGCCCCATCGTCAGCTTCAACAAGTGCTTTTGCTTCCGCACCTGTTATAATTCTGTGTCCGATGTTGTTTGAAACGTCGGATATATTTGTGCCCTCATATTCCCACTCACTCTCAGGGTCTGTATAAAACACATTGGTATATCCCGCTTCCGCCAGTAAGTTACGCGCCGACAACGCAGGTCCTCCCATTCCCCCGCAAAAGCAATATGTGAAAATTAACGTGTCTTTGTCAGGTATATTTGCTGTGGCATATTCGACTATTTCATCATAGGGAGCATTTACCGCACCCGAAACACGCCGAGCCGTATATTCCGCCTCGTCGCGCACATCAATTATAACGGCATCGCCCGTATTTGCTAATGCAAAAGCCTGCGCGGAAGCAACAAACCACTCGTGCCTATCCGTTTGACTGTAGCCGGGCGACAACGGCGGGGTATCTTGTGGCAAGTCCGCAATGCCGTCACGCAGAAAGTCTGTGTTGCCGCCACGCAACAAGTCCGCAGTGCCGCCACTCGGAAAGCACCCGACAAGCATAATGACTAAAAGTGTTGTGAAAATAACGCACACTATATTTCTTTTCATGTTTTTTATTATATCATCAAACACGAGTTCTTGACAAACCGAAAGATTAAGTTGTATAATGAGCGGCGCACGCTGGTGTGGCGGAACAGGTAGACGCCCGGGACTTAAAATCCCGTGAGGGCAACCTCGTGCCGGTTCGATTCCGGCCACCAGCACCACCTTTTACAGCACATGATAGTCTAAAAACACGCAAAAAACACGCAGATTTAATTTCATCATTCACTTTTTCACAAAAAGATGATACAATACTGCGTAGCTGAAGCAAACAAAATAAAAATGAGGTGATTCCTTGAGCCCCACTATTACATTCCCTCTGTTTGGAGATTGGCTTGTCATAAACATCAACAGGTATTTCACTATCCTTGGATTTAACATCTATTACTACGCGCTGTTTATCACTCTCGGATTCGGTCTGGCGGCATTATACCTTATAAAACGTCGTGAGCTTTTCGGTCTGACCACGGACAATATACTCGATATGCTGCTCATTGCCGTGCCCTGCGGGATAATCGGCGCGAGAATTTATTACGTTTTGTTTAATCCCGATGAGTACTTCGGCGCGGGCAAATGGAGCAATATTCTTGCTTTCCGCGACGGCGGGCTGGCTGTCTACGGCGGTATAATCGCGGCAGGCATAGGTGTCTATATTTACAGCCGCGTGAAGAAAATCCCGCTCGGCAGCTTGCTTGATGCGGGAGCTTTTGGTCTTTTTATAGGACAGGCTATCGGGCGTTGGGGTAACTTCATCAACCGCGAGGCTTACGGCATCGAAACGGATTTACCTTGGAAAATGGGGCTTACCGTAAACAGCGTAACAACATACCACGATCCGACATTTCTGTATGAATCACTTTGGAACATCTGCGGTTTCCTTATAATTCATCTCTTTTCCAAGAAGTTCAAAGCGAAGTACCGCGGACAATACTTCCTTTTTTACGTTGCGTGGTACGGGCTCGGGCGGTTTATGATTGAAGGTCTGCGGACAGACAGTCTGTATATACCCGGCACCGAAATGCGAGTTTCGCAGTGGCTCGCGTTCCTTTCAGTTCTCGTTGCGCTTACAATACTTCTGTACAGGAATTATGCAAAGGGGGCCCAGAATACGACCCTCGCTGACAGTGACGACGAACAAGATGAAGCTGAGGACTTAAAAGAAGATTTAGAAGAAGACAATTCCGAAGAGCTTGCACAGCTTGACGGGGTAGACGTCGATGACATAGAAGATGACGATTAGAGAAAAGTACACTTAAATTGACGACACCGTCAATGAAACAAAAGAAGGAGATTAGTAATATGTCAAACAGTGATAATTTCAAAAGGAAAGCAAAAGAAACCATTGATACCATCGCCGATGTTTCTGTCGAAACATTCAAGGCGGCTGAGGAGAAAGCCAAGGTTATAGCGAAGAAAACCAAGCTCAGGGCAGGCATAGTCAATGACAAGGCAACTGTCAGGCGTTTAAGTGTTGAGCTTGGCGCGCTATATTACAAAATGTTTAAGGATTCCCCTGCCCCCGAATTTGAGCAGTTGTGCTTGGAGATGACAAACGCATACGAACGCATTGCGGATAAAGAACAGCAAATCGCGGATTTCTCAATGTAACTCAATATAATAAATTGCGTAAAGTCTTTCAGCCGCCGACGGCGAAGTCGGCGGCTGTTTGTTTCAAAAAGCAACATTCAAAAAAGGCGCATTGCACGCCTTTTTCAAACCTCATTCCTTCGGATGTCTTGGGTTCTTTTTTATCATTTCAGCCGCTTGGCTCATAACTGTCATAAAGTCAATTCTGGTTTGATAATCGAACTGGTCGAGTTGTGCGAACAGCTCGCCTTTTTCTGTCACAACGTACTTAGGTTTAAGGTTGTTTAGCATCATTGCCATAACGTCCATACGGCATACATCACAATGGCAACAATCTGCATCAACAAACCACCTCTCTAAGTACGCCTCAACTGCCGCTTCAGTGTAGTTTCGTAGTTGCTTTTCCATAATATTACCTTTCCTCTGCGCACCTTTTCATTTGCGCCGCCGTATCTGCCGCCGATGCCCCTTGCGCCTACTGCCCTGCCGTTTGCTCCAACGCTTGCCGTATCTGCCGCCAAGCCCTGCGCGTTCTTTACGAGGTTAGCTTAATTGCGAGTGTTGCGGAAGAACCCGCATCCGGTGAGAATCCATCTGCGCCTATTTCGTCTGCGTACTCCTGCGTTACCGGCGCACCGCCTATCATCACTTTCACCTTACCCTTATACCCTGCTTCGTGAATTGCATCCACAGTTTTCTTCAGAGATACCATTGTTGTCGTTAAAAGCGAGGATGCGGCAACGAGTTTACAATCGGGATTTTCTTTTAATGCTTCTACAAATTTTGCGGGAGGCACGTCAACTCCGAGGTCAATGACTTCAAATCCTGCGGACTCAATCATCAGCGCGACAAGGTTTTTGCCTATGTCGTGCAAATCTCCCTCAACGGTTCCGATTATTACCTTGCCTTTTTTGCCGAGAGTTCCGCTCGAAAGGTGCGGGCGTAATACCTCAACGCCTTTTTTCATGGTTTTTGCGGACACAAGCATTTCGGGTATGAACACCTCGTTTGCTTGAAACTTGGCTCCGATAACTGCCATTGCAGAAATCATTCCCTTTTCAAGTATGTCGCCCGCATCTTCGCCGCTTTCCAATGCTTCATTTACAAGTTCTTCGATGATTTTCACTTTTCCGTTTTCTATTGCGGTTGCTATCTCGATAAGTTTTGACATTTATACACCCTCGTTTCGCTGAAATGTAATGTGTGTAGTTATTATACGATAGAATTATGATTATTGCAATGTAAGTTGTTAATTAAGAGTATTTGCATATGCTCACTTGCTTCGGTGTTCGGATTTAGCAATCCTCACACCTCAGACCTACGCAAAAAGCGAATGTAACGGCGGCTTAAAAGCCGCCTTGCTCATATTCAGAGGCGAATCGAAACTCGCTTCGCTCAAACACCGATTCGCCTATTTCTTCCATTTCGCCTACATTCGCTAATTTTGCTCCGCTAACCGTTCGCTATATACAAATACTCTTACAACTCCCCCTCAGCTAAACAAACCTTGACGGTAAGCAGATATGTACTCGGCACAAAAATCGTCCAATCCAATCATTGCTTCCGCCGCTAATATTACACCGCGCAAATCCCCGTTCAGCGGGTCGATTACAGCACTGTCCATGCCACAGCTTATTGCAAGCGCGATAAATGCTTGGTTAATAAGACGGCGCACGGGAAGATTGTAGGAAATATTTGAAGCACCGCCCGAAATATGCACGTTGGGGTATGTTTTTTTTATGTGCTTCATCACATCAAGAATTGTGAAAATCCCCTCGCCGTCTTCCTTCATGTAAAGCACTTCAACAAGCGGGTCAATGTGTATGCGCTTATGGTTTATGCCGTGCTTATCCGCTTGAGCCATAATTTTATCAAGTACCTCAATGCGATGCTCGACTGTTTTGGGTATGCCCTTGTCGTCACACAAAAGTGCCATAACCTGCCATTTGCTGTTTTCCGATTTTGCCAGTATGGGGAACATCAAATCTATCTTGTCGCCCTCGCAGGAAACCGAGTTTACAAGTCCGGGTTTTCCGCAAAGGGGCATGGTGTTTATAATAACCGATATGTCAGGTGAGTCAACGGAAATCGGGCAGTCGGTTACGCTCTGAATCAAGTCTATCATCCACTTGACTGTATCAAGCTCGTTGTCGGCAGATGAAGCGCAGCAGTCAATGAAGTCAATCCCTGCATCAACCTGACGTTTTGCCATGTCTTTTATATATTCCCCGTCGCGTTCCTCTATTGCTTTTTTACAGGCAGAGAGTGACCCGTTTAGTTTTTCTCCAATAATTATCATGTTTTACCTAATCCTTTCCGTGAGCCGACCGAAGCGGTCGCTCCTAAAATCCTTTCCACAAGCCGACCGTGTCGGTCGCACTTAAAACCCTTTCCGTTTAATCCGTTCGCAAGCCGACCGTGTCGGTCGGCTCTACGCCCTTTCCGCAAGACGACAGCAAGCCTCTACTACGCGGGAAATCAACACTGATGTCGTTACTGTCCCGACACCGCCAGGGACAGGCGTTATCGCCGCGACAATCGGCTCTACCTCATCAAATTTCACATCACCGCACAGCTTACCTTTTTCTTCGTTCCAATTTATGCCGACATCAACCACTACTTGACCCTCGCTGAAATACTCACCCGTTAGGTTCTCCGCAACGCCCGCACAAGCAATAATAATATCCGCTCCTCGCGTGATAGCGGGAATGTCAACGGTTTTTGTATGGCACACAGTAACTGTGGCATTTCTGTCCATAAGCATAATTGCAACGGGTTTCCCGACAACAAGGCTTCTGCCAATCACAACTGCGCGTTTACCCGTGCAGTCAATTCCGTAATAATCCAATATTTCCACACACGCCGTTGCGGTGCAGGGAGCAAACCCCGCGCTTGTACCCGTAAATACGCCTGTAAGCGAAATATCGGTTATCCCGTCTATGTCCTTGCTCGGCAAAAGAGCCGCCCGCACGTCAGCATCGCTTATGTGTTTTGGCAATGGTCGTAAAATCAATACGCCATGCACGTTATTATCGTCGTTTAGCTCATTTACACGCGAAATAATCGCTTCCTCAGATACGTTCTCAGCTAAAACTATCTCGCTCACGGAAACGCCGACAACCCCGCAGCGTTTTATGATAGATTTTGCGTATGCGATTTGGTCAGGCACATCACTGACACGCACAATCGAGAGCTCGGGTACAACGCCGTCCCCCCGCAGTTCCTGTATTTGTTCAATCACTCTGCTGTTGATTGCATCCGCAACCTCTGCGCCTTTAAGTATCTTCGCCATACTTTGTCACCTCCCTATCACGCCTACCGTCCCGTGCAAACCCCTGCAATCTCCCAATCACGCCGCATCCCGCACCAATCCCCGCAACTGCCTAATCACGCCATTCTGTAAGAATCGCTACCATTTGCGGGAAATCCATTTTTGCGTAGCTCTCCTTCAATCTGTCTATCAGACCGTCATCATCGGTATACTTAAATTTCAAAATTTTCGTCATACTGTCGTCAATATCTTTCATCTTATAGGTTTTGCACGCGGCGAGCAGATTAAACAGCTCGTCAATATCGGGAAATTCCTTTTCAGGCTTGGGATTTTCCTCGTCTATAACACGCATCAGCTCATCAATGTCATTGACAAGCGTTTGCAAAGCCTTTATGAATATCGGATTGTTTGCTCGCAAAAACGCCATGTCCCCATCCATAGCCGCCATTTCAAGCTCCTTAGCGCAGTCCCCTATTTCCGTTGCAAAAATATCATAGCTTGAACCTTTAATCCCGTGAACATAAACCCTGTAGCCGTCAACATTCTCCTCGTCAATTGCTTCAATTGCGGTGAGCACCTCCCGAACGCTTCTCGAATATGTGTACAGAATACTCAGATAAGTTTCTTCGTCATAGCTGTACCTTTCAAGCCCTTTTTGAATGTCAATCCCCGCAACCGTTTTGTTGGAAAACAACTTCGCGGTTCTTTGACTGCCCTCCTGCATACGCGCTTCCTTTATCACTTCGGGAGGCTGTTTATCGCGTACAAGTTTATTTAGGATAGCGTTTAGGTGACGTATATCAATGGGTTTCGATAAAAACTCGTCAAACCCGTTCTTTAAGTAAACCCCCTGCTGCCCCGCGACAACATTAGCTGTCAAAGCCACTATCGGAGCATCATATCCTGATGCACGAATCAGCTTTGCCGCTTCAATCCCGTCCATGCCGGGCATCATGTGGTCCATAAAAATTACGTCATAAACCTCACCGCTTTTTATCTTATCAACAGCCTCGCGACCTGTGAGCGCGGTGTCTAACCGCAGTCCGTAAGGTCGCATTAAACCGATTGCGACATACAAATTACTCTCCATATCGTCAACAACTAAAACTCGTCCGTAAGGCATCGGGTCACGTAAAATCTGCGTTTTCTTTCTCAGCGACATGTAATTTGTTCTGAAACTGCACAGGTTTTCCACGACCTCCTTGCCAAGAACCTTGTCGTCAACCTTGAGCTGCTTCAACTGCACAACAAACAAAGAGCCTTTGCCGTATTCGCTTTGAACCGAAACCTCGCCGTCCATGAGCTTTGCCAATCGGCGGGTGATTGTCAGCCCCAAGCCCGTACCCTCAATGGTTCTGCCCTGTACACGGTTAAAGCTGGTGTACTCTTGAAACAGACCGTCTATCTGCTGTTTTGTCATTCCGAATCCCGTATCCTGCACGCTGATAGTAAGCAACACGGCTTCGGGTTGCCCTGCCGAAACCTCGCCCGCTTCAACCGAACCCGCAGGCTGCCCCGCCGCCCCCGCAGGTTGCCCCGCTTCAACCGCCCCCGCAGACTGCCCCGCCGTAGCTTCGCCCCCCGCAGACTGTCCCGCTTCAAACGAAATCGACAGCGTAATCACGCCGTCCTCAGTATACTTAAAGGCGTTTGAAAGCAAATTATTCAGTATCTGCTTTATGCGAAGCTCGTCCCCGATTAACTTTTCGGGCAAATTCTCGTCAATATTAAGCACGAACTCAACATTATTACCCTCGTGCCGCATCATATTCAATTGAATTGAATCATTGATAACGCTTGCAAGTATATACTCTGCGGGCACTATATCCATTTTACCCGCTTCGATTTTCGAGAAGTCCAATATATCGTTAATGATGCCGAGCAGCATATTACAAGAACCGTTGATTCTGCAAAGCCCTTCGTCTATGTCGTCGGGAAGATTGTCCTCCTGCATGAGAATTTCTGTAATTCCCAATATAACATTCATCGGTGTGCGAATCTCATGGCTCATGTTTGCAAGGAAAATTGATTTTGCCATATTTGCTATTTGCGCCTCGTCACGCGCCTTGCGATGTTCAATGCCAAGTATCGCAAGTGCCATTATGTCTGCAAGCGACGAAGCGAAATCCTGTTCCTCTATCTGCCATTCGCGCCTTCTCGGATATTCCGCGCACTTGTCTTGCTCGGCACAAACAATACCGACAGTTTTTCCGCTGACACGTATGGGCGCGTCGAGTGTGGCACAAAGATTTTTGCCGTAGCCGTTTGTCTGTATTTGGTAACTGCCTGACTTCATATCAGCAACCGCGAGTAAACGCTCTGTTTCAATTTTTTCCTTATACTCCCCACGGGCTGAAAGGTCAAAATCCTCTTGCTCTATAAAGCCGCCCGAAACCGTATCATAACAAGAAATACATCGAAGCGCGCTTTTATCCTCCAGCACCTCCCATACGCTTACTCGGTGAGTATTAAGTGCGTGACCGGCTTCTAATGTTACAACATCAGCGGCGGCTTTCAGCTCTCCTTCAAAGATAAGCGCGGAGTTCGTGATTGTGGAAAGTGCGTCACTTAGCTGACTTGCATACTCGTAGCTTCTTTTCAGCATGGCTGTTTGAGCCGCAAGCTCTTTGGTTCTCACTTCTACTATCTTTTCCAACCTCTTCCCAACAGAATAGCTTCTCAAAAGAAGAATCGCAATGAGAATCGCCGCAAGAGAAACCAACGCAACCACAGCCAGCACAAGCGGCAGCCGTGCCGTAGCTTCCCGCAAGCGGTAGTCATATGTTTTCTGCATCCAATGCTCCGAAATTGCGGTTGTATCAATAAGCGCGAGTGCTTTATCCATTATTGAACGCAAAAGCTCCTGCTCTGCGTTGATGCCGAACGTAGAGTCAAAGGTATTGTCGAAAATAATATTTGCCTTAAACTCCGGGCGTTCTCTATAGTTTGTCAAGTAACGCAACGTGCTGTAGCTGCTGAAAACCATGTCCACCTTGCCGTTAACTAAATCGTCAAAAGCAGTTTCTACACTGTCATAGGTTATTAAATTCGGATGTCCGGGAAACCAAACCGAAAAATACTCCTCATGCAGACTTTCCTTTGGTATACCAACCGACACAGTATAAATCTGCTTAACGTGCAAATAAGGCAGGCTTGATTCGGAAATAAGCACCAATTTGTCTTGCAGAAGAAAAGCCTCCGGCCAGAGGAACTCGCCCTCTCTCTCAGGTGAGCGCAGTACCTCTGTGAGCATATAGATTTCACCTGTTCTCAACATTTCAAGCAAATCGTAAAAATCTGTTTGATTGTCATTTTTAATCTGAAACTGAAGCCCTGAGAGAATCTCCACTTCCTCTAAAACATCGTGCGCGATACCCTCCCATCTGCCTGAATGTTCGTTATAAAAGCTCTTGGGATAGTTATCATTCTCCGCTCCGTATGGTATTATCGGATTATTTCTGATGAACTCACGTTCGTCATCTGTGAGCCGCTCATTCATCTTATACGTTAAATATTCTCTGTATCCTTGCTCATGGAGCATACTTAAATAAAGAACGCAATCATCCTCTAACGCCTTTTGAACGGCATTGATAATCGGCGCAAGCTCTCTATTCTGCGTTGAAAGAGAAACGGGAGAGTATAGGCGGGGAACAAAATCCTCAACAAAAACACCGCCCAGCTCCTCAAAAAAAGCCTCAGCCACATCTTCCGCGACAAACGCATCCGCTTCTCCGCTTAACAGCATTTCGTAAACATATTCAAGGTCATTTGCAAATATCGGCTCAAATGTTTCTCCTGCGTAGTGCAGGACATCATCGGTAACTGTGCTGTCAGCTTGGAGTACATAACGCGGTAGCCGCGTTTTCTTAATCTCCGCAATAGTCGGACTACCCTCAATATAGAAATATTTCACATTACGCAGGGCAATGGGGTCAGTCATAAGATATGTCTGACGGCGAGCTTCGCTGGGTGTCAGTTCACCCGTGAAGTCAATGCTCCCGTCGTCCAACCCCGCAAACAAACCCGACCATGTATAGGTGCTTGGTATAAACGGCACGCCGAAAAGCTCTGTCAGCCAAGCGCACACAAGAGGTGTGAACCCTGATATTTCACCATGCTCGTCAATAAAGGCTTCTGTGTCAGGAGCCATTCCGTAGGTGAAATACTCTGTCTTTTCGAGCAGCCGCTCAATGGCTTCAATGTCACCGTCTGTCAGACCGGGAATCTCTCGAAACGATGCGTAGGGTGATGATTCGTATGCCTGACTGCTTTCTCCGTTTGTGAAATTACAGCCGTGCAAAAGTGCGGCAACAGAGAGAATGAGCAATACGGCAAGTATCGCTGAAATTAATTTTTTTATCGGTTTTAACGTAACTATGAAAGACATCCCTTATATATCTCCTCCGCTATCGGACAGTATTTTGCTAAAAGACTATTTGCTTCCGCTTCGAGGGTTTTGGCGTAACCCTTGTTGTCCATGTATTTTGTATTGATGAAAACATTAAGGCTTGCTCCTTGAAGTGCGGCTTTGCAGAACACGGCACAAACGCCCGCATCACTCAGCGCAAGACGGTTTCCTTTTTTCGCAAAGCCCTCGCACAGCTCAATGGCGCGGGCACAAAGGCGCATAATGTCCATCGGTACTGTGCAGGCTGTTTTCAGCGCGTCCTCCATTGCCTGTTCGCGGGACGGGTCATCCTTTGGTATACTGTATGCTTTGACAAGCGGAGCAAAAGCGACAGCATCCTCGTCAATGAGCTTTATGAGTTTTGCTTTTATGGTTTCCGCTTCTTCAAGCAGTTTTTTCATATCTGCTTCAACGCCGACATAGCTTGCTTTTCCCACAGTTAAATTGCCGACCATCATACCGAGTGCAACTCCGAGTGCTCCGACTAAAGCGGATGCTCCGCCGCCGCCCGGGACTGCCGCCTTTGAGGCTAATTCTTCCGCAAATTGTTCAAGTGTTTTTTCGGCAAATTTCATAGCTATTCTCCAATCTCCGCCATTGCGAGCGCGGGTTTTTCAGTGTTAAAAAAGTCCTCTTACCGCGCCTGTTCCCGTGTCAACGTCAACGCGCCGATATGCGGGATTTGAGCCTGTACCCGGCATCATGCTTATCGTGCCTGCCATCGGGCAGAGAAACTTCGCTCCCCCATACACCAATATATCGCGAATGGGTAATCTCCAACCCTTTGGCACACCTTTGAGCGTTGGGTCGTGAGAGAGGGACAGGTGAGTTTTGACCATCATGGTGCAGAAATCGGCATAGTGCGGGTCGCTTTCAAAACGCTCCGCTTTTTCGACAGCAAGCGGCTCCCAGTCAACACCGTCCGCCCCGTATACCTCTTTTGCGATAATCTCCACGCGCTTACGCAACGGCATGGATAAATCATAAAGGTACTTAATATCAGCAGGTTCTTCACACGCTTCAACAACAAGCTCTGCAAGCTCAACCGCTCCTTCGCCCCCATACTGCCAATGCTCGCTGAGAGCACAGCGCACACCCTCTGCGGCACAGAGCTTTCTTATGAGCGCGACTTCATCGTCAGTATCGGTATAAAACCTGTTTATGCACACGACAGGGGTTATGCCTGACTTTTTGACGTTATCTACATGGTGGAACAGGTTGCACGCGCCTTTTTCCAAAAGCTCGAGATTCTGCTCGGTGTATTCTGTCGGAAGCGGGCGGCCGGGTGAAACCGCAGGACCGCCGCCGTGCATTTTGAGTGCGCGGATTGTGGCGACAACGACTGAAACGTGCGGTTTAAGCCCTGACAAGCGGGATTTGACGTTCCAGAATTTTTCAAAGCCGATGTCCGCCGCAAAGCCCGATTCGGTAACGTGGTAATCGAACAGTTTAAGCGCGAGCCTGTCACCGATAATGGACGACTGACCAATGGCTATGTTTGCAAAGGGTCCTGCGTGAATAAGGCAGGGTTGATGCTCAACCGTGTAGCATAGGGTGGGATTTATTGTGTTTCGCATCCATGCGGTCATAGCCCCGTCAACCTCAAGGTCGGCAGTCGTCACGGGCTGTCCCTTTTTGTTGTACGCAACGATTATCTTTCCGATTCGCTCGCGCAAATCCTTGAGGTCTTTCGCGACGGAAAGAATTGCCATAAGCTCACTGCCAACGGCTATCCCAAACTTTGAGCTCATCTCAAACCCGTTTCGGTCGCCGCCGCCAAGCCCCATGCGAATATTTCTCAGCCCTTGCGCGCAAAAATCAATTACCCAACCAAGCTCAATGCGCTCAGGGTCTATGTCAAGGCGTTTAAGTCCTATTTCTTCGAGTTTTTTATCGTCGTAATTGCGCTCGTGTTGCATACGCGCATTGAGCGCGACCATTGCGAGATTGTGTGCGTTCATAATATCGTTTATATCGCCCGTCAGTCCGAGCGAAAACTCCGTCATCGGTATGAGCAAAGCGTTTCCGCCGCCCGCCGCCGTCCCCTTTACGTTCATGGTCGGGCCGCCTGACGGCTGCCGCAGGCATCCCCCGACGTTTTTTCCGATTTTACCAAGTCCCTGAATAAGACCGAGCGAGGTGGTGGACTTGCCCTCGCCGAGCGGGGTTGGCGTTATGGCGGTGACTTCGATAAACTTACCGTCGGGTTTGCCCTTCAAACGGTTCATTATCTTGATGAAGTCAAGTTTTGGGGTTTTTCCGTAAGGAATCAACTCGTCGGGCAGAAGCCCCATTTTTTCGCGAAAATGCTCCACAGGGGGGAGTGTTTTTTCTGCTTCCTCGGCAATCTGCCAGTCCTTTACTTTTGATGGGTCAAGCATGGCGGCGTTCCTTTCTCGATGTGTATTGTGGGTGGTTTTCGGTTATGTCGGTTATGAATTGCTTATAATAAACCGTTCAAGTCTGTTCATGCCCTCTTTTATTGTATCAATTGAAGCCGTGTATGTCAGTCGGATATAATTCTCGCATCCGAAATCAGTACAGGAAACGGTCGCAACCTTCCCGCTTTCGAGGAAAGCCAGCGCGAAATCGTCGCTGTTTTTTATCAGATTGCCGCCAAGTGTTTTCCCGATAAATCGGCTGATGTCAACCATGACATAAAATGCCCCGTCGGGCTTTTTACAGCAGATTCCGTTTATTGCGTTTACCCGCGATACTATGTAATCGCGCCGCTCTTGAAAAATATCCCGCATTTGTTCGACACTTTTTTGAGAACCGCTGAGGGCTTCGAGAGCCGCATATTGCGATATTGTGCTTGGGGCACTTGTTGAGTGGCTGAGATAATGCTCCATAATTTTTGCGATTTGAGGATTTGAGGCTGTGTAACCAATTCGCCATCCTGTCATTGCATATGTTTTTGAAACTCCGTTTACAATTATTGTACGATTCTTGACGTTTTCGCCGAGAGCCGCTATGCTTGTAAACTCTTTTCCGTCGTAGACCAGACGATAGTATATCTCGTCCGACATTATGTATAAGTCATGTGAAACACAAGTGTCAGCAAGCAGGGCAAGCTCAGGTGCGCGGTATAACATTCCTGTCGGATTTGACGGGTTGTTTAGTATGAGCATTTTGGTTTTGTCCGTGATTGCACTTTCAAGCTGTTTCGCGGTGAGCTTGAAGTCGTTTTCCGCTGTTGTGGGGATTATAACGGGCAAGCCGCCCGCCATTTTTACCGCCTGTGAATACGTGACCCAATACGGGGCGGGGATTATGACCTCGTCGTCGGGGTTCAACATCACTTGCAGGGCTATGTAAATGCTGTGCTTTGCGCCGCTTGCCGCGATTATCTGCTCCGATTCATAGCTGATACCGCAATCTGCGAGTAATCGCTCGGCTATCGCGCTGCGCAGTATCGGTATACCGCCCGGCGGTGTGTACTTGGTTTGACCGTTTTTTATTGCCAACAGTGCCGCTTCTTTGATGTTTTCGGGCGTGTCAAGGTCGGGCTCTCCCGCACCGAAGCCTACAACGTCAATATTGTTTGCTTTCATCTGCTTGTAGAGCGCGTCCGCCCGAAGCGTTGCCGACGGGCTGATTTGCTGTGCAATTTTGGAGAGTTCTTTCATAAATTCTAACAGTCCTACCCTTGCTTGTGAATTACCGCATCGCGCCAACGTCCGCTGAAAACATAATAAGTCAGGAAAAACAACGCTCCGACTGATGCAACAGGCACAGAATACCCGACTCCCGCAAGTCCCAAATCAAAATATCTGCTGAGTACAATCGCCGCGGGTATACGCAGAGCGATAGATGTAATGAACGTGTTAATCATTGTAATGTGGGTGTGACCCGCTCCTGTAGCAAGCCCGAAGAAGCTGAAAACAAGCGGTACAACTATGTAATCCCACGCATATGCTTTCATGTAAATTGTTCCCGCTTCAATAACAGCAGGGGATTTGCTCATAATCCCCATTATTTGTTCGGGAAAGCTCCTGGCAACCAAAAAGCATGGTATTCCTATGGAAAATGACATAACTATTCCCGCAATCATCGTGCGTATGGCTCTGTCCTGTCTTTGCGCTCCGAGATTTTGAGCGCATATCATCGACACAGAGTTTGACACGGCAATCATCGGCATTATAGCGAATCCGTTCAAACGCCCTGCTAAACCTGTTGCGGCGGCGACGGATACTCCGTATTGGTTTACAAGCATTGTAAGCAGTAAAAATGACAGGTTGACCGCTATTTGCGAAATGCCCGACGGTATGCCGAGTTTCAGTATAATTCTCAGCTTGTCCTTATATATCACAAAGCTTTTGAGCTTGAAGTCGAAGAAAAATCCTTTCTTTGACAGGTATATACTCGCCGCAATGACTGTACCGAGCTGTGAAATAACCGTTCCTATTGCCGCTCCGACCGCGCCCATTCCAAAGTAGCCGATAAAGAGGAAATTAAGCGCGATATTTACACCGCAGCTGATTGCGACGATAATAAGCGGACGGTTAGCATCGCCGAGTCCGCGCAATATGCCGCTGATTGCGTTATACACAAATATAAATGGCAGTCCAATCAAACATACTCTCATGTATGACAGAGCTTCTGCGTGGCTTTCGCTTGGTATTCTGAGGATGCGTAATATGCTGTCACCCAAGAGCAGTAAGAATATTCCGAGTATCAATGATGTCATTACCATCATGGTAAATGTAGTCGCCGCTGTTTGCGATGCGTCCTCAAGTTTTTTCGCCCCGTAATACTGCCCTATCAGTATTGTTCCGCCGACAGACAGTCCAATGGCTATCGCTATGACGAAAAACATTATTTGCCCGCCGTTGTTGACTGCGGCAACCGTTGATTCGCCTGAGAAGTAGCTCACCATCAGCAGGTCTGCCATGCTGTAGCTTTGCTGTATGAGCATTGCAAGCAGAAACGGCATGGCGAATCGAACAAGCTGTCCTACTATTGAGCCTTGTGTCAGGTCTTTTTGAAATTTCACCGAATCGGACGTAATAAACACCTTCTTTTTAGAATACTTTTTTGTTGCGGTGGTTGCTCTGCTGTGTTTTTTTGTGTTTTTTGCTCTGCCGCGTTCGCCACGCTTTTCGCTTCTGCTGTGTTTTTTGCGCTGCCGCGTTCGCCACAGTTTGACGACTTATAATATCACAAAACTATCTATTTGTTCAAGTAAAATTCCACGCTTTTGAAGTTGTGCCTTGAGAATTTACAAACTTCAAAAGTGTATTACTTACCACTATTTTATACTATCTGCGGCAATCATGACAGATTTTTTTCCTGATTCAAATGTCAGGCTTCCTTGCAGAAAAACATTATACGGCTCGCACATCGGAGCATCCGCCGACAGCTCTATCGAAGAACCCTGAATGAATGTACCCGCCGCCATGATAACGGGGTGGTCATATCCCGGCATTTCTGAGGCTATTGGTGTGACGAATGAATCTATCGGCGAGGCGGACTGGATTCCCTCGCAGAACCGCTCCAAGAGCTGCCCGCTTCCGAGCCTAATCATTTGAATTATGTCACTGCGCGTTTCATCATATTTCGGGCTGACATCGTACCCCATAAGCTCAAACAGCTTCGATGCAAAAACCGCTGTTTTCATTGCTTGCGCGACTGTGTGCGGTGCTGTAAACAGACCTTGATATAATATCCTGTGACCGTCGGGAGAAGCTCCGCAACGTATACCGATTCCGGGTGCGGAAAGTCTGTTTGCGGCGGCTTCAACAAGGTCGTCTCTGCCCGCTATGTACCCGCCTTTCGGCACTAACCCCCCGCCGGGGTTTTTGGTTAGTGAGCCTGCTATAATGTCAGCTCCGACATCGCCCGGTTCTGTAATTTCAACAAATTCACCGTAACAGTTGTCAACAACGACATTTATATTTTTGTCTATGCTGTGAACACAGTCGCATATCTCGCCGATTTCTTTGACGGTCAAAGCGCGGCGCGTAGAGTAACCGCGTGAACGTTGCACAAACACAGCCCCAACCTTGTTTGCGTTAATATAATCGGCAATTGCTTTTTTATCGGGAGAACCGTCGTTTTTAAGCTCAACCTGCGCATACGGCATTTCATATTCTTTCAGCGAACCTCTGTTTTCACCGCTGATTCCTATGACGTTGTGGAGTGTATCGTACGGTAAACCTGTCGCGGAGAGTAGGGTTTGCCTCGGTTTAAGTGCGGCAAAAAGCGCGGCGGTTATTGCGTGTGTTCCGCTGACAAAGCCTGTTGATACTATGGCGGACGGGGTGTTCATAATATCCGCGAATATGCGGTTCATCATCTCGCGCCCTTTGTCGTTGTAGCCGTACCCTGTTGTCGCCGTGAAGCATATGTCCGATACGCGATGATGCTTGTAAATGCTCATCACTTTTTCAGTATTATACTGCGCCGTTTCGTCTATTTTCGCAAACTGCGGCGCGATTTGCTCCATTGCCGTTTTTGATAATTCTTCAATTTTTTTGCAGATACGCATAATTACAAAAAATTCCTTGCTTTTTTAGGCTTTCCGTTACGCCTTTGCACACACAACACCCTATGAAATCCATATTTCGCTGCCTGATTTTTGCTCACTCCGTCTGCTTCTTGTCATCAAGTCCCGTATGGCGAGTTGCGGTGATTTGCTCTCGTACAGCACATTATATGTTTCCTGACATATCGGCATATCAACATCTACCTTTGCCGCTAAATCAACCGCCGCCTTTGCCGCATAGTAGCCTTCAACGACTGCGCCGACTTCTTTCATAGCATCCTGCGTGCTCACGCCCTGACCTATGAAAATCCCTGCAAGCCTGTTGCGTGAGTGCTGTGACATACAGGTGACAATCAAATCCCCAAGCCCCGCAAGTCCTGCAAGAGTTTCCTTACGCCCGCCCATTTTAACGCAAAGCTCGGCAATTTCAGCGAGCCCCCGTGTCATAAGCATTGCTATTGAATTGTCCCCAAGCCCAAGTCCGACACAGATTCCCGCGCTGAGGGCTATGACGTTTTTCAGAGCCGCGCCGAGCTCAACGCCTATAATGTCGCCTGTCGTGTAAACGCGCATATAATTGTTCATCAGCATGTTCTGTACGCGCAGGGCTACTGCGATGTCATTTGATGCCGCCACACACGCAGACGGCATTTTGCGCGAAACCTCTTCGGCATGTGTCGGCCCGCTTACCGCCGCTATCTGCGCATCTTCGCCGAATATATCTCGCAGTATTGATGTGAACAGCTTTGATGTATCTCTTTCTATGCCTTTCGACATACATACTATGGTACAGTCTTTATCCGTTATTTTTGATATTGCCGCGGCGGTTTCCCTGAGCGCGAATGACGGAACGGCGATTATCGCGGCTTTTGTGTCGCTTGCCGCCTCAGTAATGTCGGAGGTAATCGTAATGCCGTCTGGTATTGTTACTGCTTTGAGCAGAGGGTTTACCCGATTTTCTCTTATTTGCTCTGCTTCTTTCTCGAACTTCGACCACATTGTCACATCATAGCCGTTGTCAAATAACAGCATGGCAATTGCAGTACCCCAACCGCCCGAACCAAAAACCGTAATTTTCATTATTGTTATGACCTGTCCTTTCTGCCTTGCGGGCATCTACGACCATTCTGCGGACACCTACGACCACTCTGCGAACATCTGCGACCATTCCTTTTACGTTTTCTTGAACGCAAACCTTGATTCTTCTCTTTTGAATATACGCTTTATGTTTTCCGCGTGTCTTATGACGACTAAAAGCACGCACAAAATTACTACGCAAAGCTCCGCCGCACCCCCGATGTCAAATAACATCATAGACACCGCAAAAGCCGTTGTGCCGAAAATAGAGCCTAAGGAAACATAGCGCGTAACAAGCACTAACAAAATAAATATGCCCCACGCTATAAGTGCCACTCTCCAGTCAATGACAATGACAATAACCCCTACAGCCATAACACCTTTCCCGCCCTTGAACTTATAAAGCAACGGGAAGCAATGCCCCAGCATAACGGCAAAGCCCGCTATTACTTGACCAAAGAGTAAGCTATCTTCATATAGGTTAGACGGTAAAAGACTTATCTGCGGCATATTATTAAAGTGCGAAAACAACCATCCCCCCGCAAGTACGGGAATAGCGGTTTTAAGTACATCTATCAATATAACAAGAAGTGTTCCGCCTTTACCGAAGGTACGATAAAAATTAGTCAGCCCCGCGTTTCCGCTCCCAAACTCACGAATATCCTTGCTGTAGAACAGCTTTGATACAATAATCGACCCGTTAAGACTGCCGATAACATACGACGAAATCATAACTGCAAGAATTAACAAAAAGAACTCTACTGTCATACTTCCTCTCCCCTTTCCCTTACTATCATGCGAATCGGTGTGCCTTCAAGTCCGAAAACCGACCTGATTTGATTTTCTATATACCGCAGATACGAAAAATGAAATAATTCAGCATCGTTGCAAAAACACACAAATGTCGGCGGGCGCACCCCCGTTTGCGTTATATAGAAGATTTTAAGCCTGCGCCCTTTGTCGGTTGGCGGCTGTACCCTGCCTGTCGCATCAGCAAGAACGCCGTTGAGTGTGCCTGTCGTTATTCTCATAACAGACTGCTCGTTTACGAAGTTAATCAGCTCAAACAGTTTATTTACGCGCTCGCCCGTGACAGCCGAGATAAACAGTATCGGGGCGTATGTCATGTAGCTGAGCCCTTGCATGACCTCTTTACGCATTTTTTCCATTGTTCCGGTTTCTTTTTCAATGAGGTCCCACTTGTTTACCGCTATAATGCTTGCAACTCCCGCTTCGTGTGCAAGCCCCGCAACTCTTGTGTCCTGCTCCGTCACACCGTCACGCGCATCAATCATTATTATGCACACATGGGCGCGCTCAATGGCGAGCTTTGCGCGAAGCACGCTATAATGCTCTAATACGCTATCGATCTTTGCTTTTCGCCTGATTCCCGCCGTGTCTATAAAGACGTACTTCCCGAATTTGTTTTCAAACGCTGTGTCAACCGCATCTCTCGTAGTTCCCGCTATTTCGCTTACAATTACACGTTTTTCGCCGAGAATTTTATTTATGAGCGATGATTTTCCCGCATTTGGTTTTCCTATGACCGCAACGCGGATAGTTTCTATGTCATCTTCGTCGTTTTCGTTTGATTTTAACGGAGGAAAATGCTTCAAGCACTCGTCGAGCAGCTCGCCGCTTCCGTGTCCGTGCGTTGCCGATATGGAGATTGGGTCGCCCAATCCGAGCTTATAAAACTCGTATATGTCGGGATTTGTGCGCCCCACACTATCCATTTTGTTTACCGCGAGCAGTACGGGTTTCCTCGATTTTTGAAGCATACGGGCGACTTCTTCATCAGCGGCGGTTAATCCCGTGCTTATATCGGTGATGAATATAATTACTGTCGCCATTTCAATGGCAAGCAACGCCTGTTCACGCATAAAAACCAAAATTTCGGAGTCGGCTCTCGGCTCTATCCCGCCCGTGTCGATGATGTCAAACTCACGCCCATCCCAATCGGCTGAGGCATAAAGCCTGTCGCGTGTCACTCCGGGCGTGTCCTCAACTATTGACAAACGCTTACCGACAAGCCTGTTAAACAGTGTCGATTTTCCTACGTTTGGTCTACCGATTATGGCAACAAGAGGTTTGTCCATCTTCTTTCTCCGTTTGAATCGCGCTTGAATTGCTTGATTTCCGTTTGAATTGCGCTTGAATATCGAAAGTTTGAATCGCGCTTTAATATCTCCGTTTGAATGAAAAAAGGCGGGGGAACCCCCCGCGCTTTACTGTGCGGCGTTGCGGGAGTCTTGGGTTTTTAATATAGATAAATCCAAGACCCCTATGAAATTTCGCGGTTCTTGTAAGTTCCGCATGCTTTACACGCTCTATGCGGCATACGAAGCTCTCCGCATTTCGGACATGCCGTAAGTCCGGGTGTTTCTAATTTCCAATGCGAGGAGCGTCTTTTATCTCTTCTCGATTTGGATACTTTTCCGGTTGGAACTGCCATATATGTCAACCTCCTTATTTTCTACGACAGGTTTTTTAAGTGTCGTCCTTATTTTCGAGCAACTGTCCCAATATCGCCAATCTGGGGTCAATGTCCTTCGGACAGTTACATTTCTCGCTGTTTAGATTTGCTCCGCACTTGTGGCACAGTCCGGCGCAGTCTTTATTGCATATCATAACATCGCTTGTATCAAGGATAAATTCTGTTGTTATTATCTCCGTTGCATCAATTTTGTCGTCCTTGAGATAGTATTCGTCAGGGTTTTCCCCTGTTCCGCTCTCCGTGATGCCCGCCTTTATTGTCTTCTTTATCGGGTATTCAAACTCTTTCAGACATCTCGCGCACTCACATTTGCAAACAGCATCTAACTCGCATGAAAAGATTAACATTCCGGCGGTATTGGTGACTGTGCCTTTCGCTCTTGCATGTTCTTTAATCTGTGTGATTGACCCTCCAACCGCTTCTGACAAGTCAGGTTCATAGTCAAACGAGATTTTCGCGCCGGGATGTTCAATTATCTTTCTCAGGTCGAGCAACATATTGAGAACCCCGTATTGTTGTCTGTTTTCTCAGTCTAAAGACAAAGCAACGGTAATTATACGTCATTAAAACAGTATTGTCAAACTTTTTCCGTTTTTGTTAAGATTGTTGTAAATTTCGTTAAGATTGTTGAAGATTGCGAATAATGCGAACGGTTGGCAGAACATTATTCAAATACTCTTAACTGACGGCACTTCAAACGTCTGTCCGTTTAAGTATGATAATATTCCCGCATCGGTTGTAAATGAAAATATCACTTTGTATGAGCAAAGCTCCTGCTTTGACTTGCCGAACGGACGGTCAAGGTCGCCGCGCCCGTACTTAGCATCGCCGAGTATGGGATGCCCGATACTTGCTAATTGTGCACGAATTTGGTGTGTACGCCCTGTTATCAATCGGCACTCTAATGTAGACAAAGCCCCCGCTTCATGCTGAACGGTCTTTAATGTCTTATACTCCATGATTGCGGTTTTTGCTCCGACAGTCCTTACTTTCCTTACATACACACGATTTTTCACGGAATCCTTAAATATATACCCCTCAAGTCTTGCATTGGGCGGTTTCGGAACACCGTGTACAACCGCGATGTAATACTTATCTATCTCACCCTGCCTCAGCTTTTCGCAGATAATACGCAGTGAGGGGGCGTTTTTTGCGGCAATAACTATACCGCGTGTGTTGCGGTCTATGCGGTTGCACAAAGCGGGAGTAAACGAGGCACTGTCGCGTGGGTGCCACTCCCCGCTCTTGTATAGATAAGCCTGAACCCTTGCAATGACAGTATCAGAGAGATAGCTCTCGTCGCTGTGGCACAACAGCCCGACAGGTTTATTTATGAGCATGATATTTTCGTCCTCATAAATAATATCAAGCTCCGCGTTTGTAAGCCTTTGATATGCTTTGTCGTCTTTCGAGATTTCAAAAAACTCGTCATTTATATACATCTGCACAGTATCGCCGATTGCAAGTCTGTAATCACGCGCCGCCGACTTTGAGTTTACCTTGATACGCTTTATGCGAATATATTTTTGCAAAAGCGAGGACGGCAGCTTTGGTGTCGCTTTCGCCGCAAACCGGTCAAGCCGCTGTCCCGCATCATTGCTTGTAATAGCAAACTCCCTAATTGCTTACCTCCCCGCCTCCTGCGGCGCACACATTTAAGAAATGGCAGGAATCCGCGCCAAACACACTGCTCATCCACGTTTCATACTCAGCTCTTTTCTTACCCGGCACAAATGCGAGTATAGTTCCCGCAAATCCTCCGCCGTGGATACGCCAAGCGCCTTTTCCCGCAAGTTTCTTTTCCGACATGGCTAAGGCTATCGTCAAGTCCTGTCTGTATGTGTCGGCAGGCGTAAACACGTTTTGCAAATACGCAAGAGATGAACGTCCCGACGTGTTTACAAGGTCAAGAAATGTCCGCATATTCCTCTGTTGCAATGCCGTAGCCTGCTTCTCTACCCGCTTGTTTTCCTCGAAGAAATGTATTGCGCGCAGTATTGCCCTGTCGCTAAGCCCTGCATTTCTAAGCCCTCCTATTTGAGCGTAGAAATGGTCGGGGTCAACTTCTTGCAGGTATTCCTTACCAAAGTGACTTGCAACAATCAACATTTCGTTCGGGATTGCGGCATATTTTGGCGTTAAGTCAACATGTGATGCCCCTGTTTCAATAATACACATCATATAATCTTGAAAACCTGATTGAATCGGGGTGACAGTCGGGTTCTGCGGGTCGGAGAAATCTATCAGGTTCAGTCCGCCGAATGATGATGCCGCTTGGTCCATTAAGCCGCAGGGTTTTCCGAAAAAGTGATTTTCGGCGTATTGACCCGCCAGAGCGATTTCAAGCGGTGTGGCAGAGCCGCCGAACAGCCCCTTAAACACGTTGCCGATAAGCACTTCGTATGCGGCGGAGCTTGACAATCCCGCTCCAACGGGTATGTTCGACGATATGTTCGCATCGAATCCGCCGATTGCGTGCCCTTGCGCCTTAAACCACGCGGCAACGCCGCGCACAAGTGCCGCTGACGTTTCTTTCTCATTTTCATATATGTTCAGGTCATTCAGGTCTACGCTAAACGAGGGGTATTGCGTGTTCTTGATATTCACCATGTTTGTGCCGTTTGGTGTTGCAAGACACCAAATTTTCAGGTCTACTGCTGCGGTAAGCACCTTGCCGTGTTGGTGGTCTGTATGGTTGCCGCCTATTTCTACACGTCCGGGAGCTGAAAACACACGATTGCTCATATTGAGTCCTCCAAGTCTTTGTTTATGTAATAATAGCAGAAATTTTCGATTGTGTATAGTCTATCATTTAATTATAGTGCGCTTTTTAAGTATGCGCCTTGAAGATTTTTCGCTAGCACGGGTCTTGTCGCCCTACATACGCGAAAAATTCAATTCGCACACTTAAAAAGCGCACTACTATAAAAAACTTAAAACACAAAATTATCTCGCGGCTATTGACATTACCCTCTATTATATGTATATTACAAGCCAAACGGTATGAAGAGGGGGATGATAAGTGGCAAAAGAGTTGATACGCCTGTCTGACTGTAAAGTGGCGTTTGACAGCAACGTTGTTTTGAACAACATTAACCTGTATATCAATGACAGAGAGTTCCTCACGCTCCTCGGTTCAAGCGGCTGTGGTAAAACCACTACGCTCAGGATAATCGGCGGTTTCTTAAAGCCGAACTCAGGAGATATCTTTTTTGATGGCGTGAGGATAAATGACGTTCCGCCGCACAAGCGGTCGGTCAATACCATTTTCCAAAAATACGCCCTGTTCACTCACCTCAACGTGTTTGAAAATGTTGCGTTCGGGTTACGCTTGGCACGTCCCGACGGAAAAAAGATAGACAAGCACGAGATTTCGCGCAGAGTTCTCGAAATGCTTGACGTTGTGAGCCTCAAGGATTTCGGAAAACGCGACGTTTCCTCGCTTTCAGGCGGACAGCAACAGCGCGTCGCCATTGCCCGCGCTCTCATCAACAAACCTAAGGTGCTTCTGCTTGACGAACCGCTCGGTGCGCTTGATATGCGACTGCGAAAGGATATGCAAAACGAGCTGAAGCAAATCCAGCAGGCAATGGGCATCACTTTCATATATGTAACGCACGACCAAGAGGAAGCACTTGCCATGTCTGATACGATTGTCGTTATGGAGGGCGGTGACATTCAGCAAATCGGCACACCGGAGGGTATATACAATGAGCCGAAAAACGCTTTTGTCGCTGACTTTATCGGTGAAAGTAACATTGTTGACGGGTTTATGCACTCCGACGGTGTTGTGGAAATTTTCGGGCGTAAGTTCAAATGCTTAGACAAGGGTTTTGCGCCGAGAGAACCTGTGGACGTTGTCATTCGCCCTGAGGATATAGACATTGACGTTTCCGGCAAGGGCAAGCTCAGAGGGACTGTGACGGGCGTAACCTTTCGCGGCGTAATGTACGATATAATCGTGGACTTTCACGGCTTCAAGTGGCTAATCCAAACAACTGATTTGTGTCCCGTCGGCACGGATATTGGTATTCGTATCGAGCCTGACGGTATACATGTTATGAAAAAGAGCCGTTTTTCGGGAATGTACGGCGACTACAGCTCGTACAGCGACGAGTATGACAACATCAGCGATGCGGAGTATGACACGGAAGAAACCGCAGAGCAGAAAGGCGTTAGGGGCTGAGATTTAGTGAAACCGAAGTATCTTGCATTTCCATATATCATTTGGATGGGGATTTTTGTCGCCGCCCCGATAGCAATTGTTTTTTTCTATGCGTTTACGACCGCCGACGGTGTGCCGACATTGGCGAACTTTCGCGAAATGGGTAGGTTTTTTGCCGTATTTACCCGCTCATTCTCACTTGCGTTTATTGCGACGGTTATCTGTATCGTAATCGGGTATCCCATTGCCTACATACTTTCCCGTGAGGGGGAGAGGTGGCAACGGATAATGATTATGCTCATTATGCTTCCGATGTGGATGAATTTTCTGCTCCGCACTTATGCGTGGATGTCGATTCTGGAAAACACGGGAATACTCAACCGTTTCCTCTCCTTGATTGGACTGCCGCAGCTACAGATAATCAACACGCCCGCGGCGGTCGTCATCGGAATGATTTACAATTTCCTGCCGTTTATGATTTTACCGATATACTCGGTAATTGTTAAGATAGACCGCAGTTTGTTTGAGGCGGCGCAAGACCTTGGGGCAAGTACATCCTCAGTTTTTCGCAGGATTATAATACCCCTCAGCTTGCCGGGTGTGTTATCGGGCATTATGATGGTGTTTGTCCCTGCCGTATCGACGTTTGTTATCTCCCAACTGTTGGGCGGCGGAATGGTTATGATGCTCGGCGACCTCATAGAAATGCAGTTTCTCGGGACAGCTTACAATCCACAGCTCGGCTCTGCCGTCGCGCTTGTGATGATGCTCATCGTTATTGTGCTCATGTATATTATGAATCACTTTGGCGAGGGCGAAGAAAAGGCGGTGCGGCTATGACGAAAAAACCGGGTATACTCGGCAGAGCTTACAGCGTTTTGATATTATTTTTCCTTTATGCTCCGATTTTTGTGTTGATTGCGTTTTCATTTAACAGCTCACGAAGCCGCAGTGTTTGGACGGGATTTACCTTCGAGTGGTACGCTTCCCTATTGCATGACAGCGCGATTATGAGCGCGTTTTACACCACGATTATAATTGCCGTAATCTCGTCAATTACCGCAACCGTGGCGGGCACTTTTGCCGCTATCGGATTTTTCAATATGAGCAGGCGTTGGCGTATGCCGCTTGTGCAAGTAAACAACATCCCGATGATGAACGCAGAGATTGTGACGGGCGTGTCACTTGCCTTGCTTTTTGTGTCGCTCGGCGGCGCGCTCAGGTTTAACTTGGGCTTTGGCACACTCCTTGTCGCGCATATTACATTCTGTATACCTTATGTTGTCTTATCTATCATGCCTAAGCTCCGACAGCTTGACTCAAATCTTGTTGATGCCGCGCTTGACCTTGGCTGTACTTGGTTTAAGGCGTTTCGGAAGGTCATCGTGCCTGAGATAATGCCGGGTATCATAAACGGGCTTATCATCGCGTTTACGCTCTCCGTTGATGATTTTGTTATCAGCTATTTCACCGCAGGGGGGAACGTAATGACGTTGCCTATGCAGATTTTCGCCATGACTCGCAGGCGAATTTCTCCGAAAATCAACGCTTTGTCAACGGTTTTGTTCTTAACCGTGCTTGTTTTGCTGATTGTAATAAATATCAGGGAAGCGCGGGAGGACGAGCGCAATAAACAGCAGTAAAATCGAACATCGAAATGTCTTCGCATATTCGCCCGCACACTCGCACACTCACTCGCAAAGGCATTTCGCTCATAATAACACATTTTAATGGAGGAAAAATCAAATGAAAAAAGCAATACCCGCTATCATCGCGTGTCTTATGTTAGTTGCAGTCATTTCAGGCTGCGGACAAACGGCAGGGTCAGCAGGACAAGTCAATGTCTACAACTGGGGCGAATACATCAATGAGGATGTAATATCCATGTTCGAGAAAGAAACAGGAATTAAGGTAAACTACATGGTGTTCGAGAACAATGAGAATTTGTATTCTCTGCTGAACATGGGTAGTGCCGACGTCGATGTCATCATTCCGTCGGATTATATGATTGCACGGCTTATTGACGAGGACATGCTTGAACCTTTGGATTTTGCCAATATCCCGAACTTCTCGCTGATTGACCCGCGCTATAAAGGGCTTGGGTATGACCCGCAGGATATGTATTCGGTTGCCTACATGACAGGCACGGTTGGGCTAATCTACAACTCGGCGATAATTGACGACGAGATAACAAGCTGGAGCGCACTCTTTGACGAGAGCTACGCAGGGCAGATTCTCATGTTCAACAATCCTCGCGACGCTTTTGGCATCGCACTGAAATATCTTGGGTATTCTCAAAACACGGTAAATGAGGACGAAATCTACGAAGCGTTTGAGCTGTTGCTTACGCAAAAACCGCTCCTGCAAGCATACGTTATGGACCAGATATTTTTCAAACTTGAATCAGGCGAGGCGGCGATTGGGCCGTATTACGCAGGAGATTATTTGTTCATGTTGGAAAACAATCCCGATTTGGTCTTTGTCCGCCCGTCCGAAGGGTCAAACTTCTTTGTCGATGCCATGTGCGTGGCGAAAGGCTCTCAGAACAAGACTAACGCCGAGATTTTTATTAACTTCATGTCCCGCACTGACATTGCGGTGATGAACATGGATGAAATTTGGTATGCTTCGGCGAACTTTGATGCGGCGGAGGAATTCTCGGAGGAGTTAGAGCCTTTCGAGTATGAAATCATGTTCGCAAGCGATGAAGTCCTCGCAAGCTGTGATGTCTTTACTCATCTCCCACCGCAGATTCTTGCGCTGTATGACCAACTGTGGATTGAGCTGAAGAAGTAGAATCCGTCGGGGGTTTCGGAGCATCTGTTTCCGCACCCTCGCCGCTTTCTTCCTCGTCTTCGGACAGCCTGTCGTATTCTTTGGGGTCGTCTTTCTCTTTACGCATTGTAATAGCCTTCGCGTAAAGCTCGGCATCCTTTTCTCTCAAATAGCGATGGTCCCCCTCAGGGACTTTATCGCCTGCCATTATGCGCATGGCAATTTGCAGACAGCGTATTTTCTCTTTCCACATTTCCGCCGCGCCTTCGGAGGCTTCCCTTGCCTGCTGTAATCCGTCCATCAGTTCCTTAATCCTGTTACGCATTTCGTCGAGCTTGTCTTGGATAGCTTTTGACTTGTCCTTCGCTTCCGTCGAAATGACTACGGTGTCCTCCTCAGGGAGAGCTTGCGGATTTTGCGTTTCGGGGGGCTGTGCTTGCGAGGTTTTTGTTTCGGTGGGGCGGGATTGTGCTACTTGCGGGGCTTGCGCTGATTGCTGTGCTTGCGAGGTTTTTACGCTCGACGGGTTCGCTTTCGGTGCATTTACTCCGAACTTAGCTACACTCGGCGTTTTTACACCCGGCGGGTTTATGTTCGGCGCGTTTATGTTTGGCGCGCTCGCGCCCTGCATCCTGCTGATAACCATGTGTCATAAAATCCTTTCTGACGCGCTGCGCCGCGTCATGTTCACGAAGGCTTGCGTATATGGTCTTCTGAACCGGAAAGACCAACGCTGTTTGAAACTTGCAGTGGCGCCGAAGGAGCCGCTTCAAACTTTTTACCTTCCTTGCACACACTATGTTTTTATAATAAAAAACTATTTGCCCATATCTATAGTATCGGCAAATAGAAAATAAAATTAACAGTCTTGCGGATTTTATTTTAAGAGCGCACCGCCCGCAGGGGCGGGCGCACCGTCCGTTGCGACGGACGGGGTGACATTTATTCGAGCTTCATCGCTTCAACATATTCATCATAAGTCATTCGGCGGTCAATAATCCTGCCGCTCTTAAACTCAATAATCCTGTTTGCAACCGTTTGAATCAGTTGGTGGTCGTGGGTTGTAAATATGACATTCCCCTTGAAATCGACAAGACCGTTATTGAGCGCGGCCACACTCTCCAAGTCGAGATGATTTGTCGGTTGGTCGAGCAATAGCACACTCGCTCCCGACAACATGAGCTTTGAGAGCATACAGCGCACACGCTCGCCGCCCGAAAGCACGCGCACATCCTTGTATACGTCGTCGCCCGTAAATAACATACGACCGAGATATGTTCTCAGGTAACTCTCGCGCTTATCCTCAGAATACTGACGAATCCAGTCTATGACCGTCATTTCGCCGTTCTCAAAATACGATGTGTTAGTTTTCGGGAAATATGACTGAGTGGTTGACACTCCCCACTTAATCTCTCCGTCACTTGGTTTAATTTCTTCGGCAAGTAAATTAAACATTGCGGTTATGGCGTTTTCGTCGTCGCCGATGAAAGCGATTTTATCACTTTTTCCCATTGTAAAGCTGATATTGTCAAGAATTTTGACAGCGGCGCCTGTGCCCGCACCTGAACCGTCCGCGCCGCCTGAACCCGCCACCGCACCTGTGCCGCCCGTACCGCCTGACAGCAAAGACACATCGGTAACAAAAAGCCTGTCCTTACCCGGCTCGCGCTCGATTTTGAAACCAACCCAAGGATAACGCCGCGTTGATGCGGGCATTTCCTCAATCTTGATTTTTTCGATGAGTTTTTTGCGTGAAGTCGCTTGCCGAGATTTGGACTTGTTCGCGGAAAAACGCCGCACAAATTCTTCAAGCTCCGCAATCTTATCTTCGCTTTTCTTGTTTTTCTCTTTCAAAAGCCTTTGGATAAGCTGACTGGAATCGTACCAAAAATCATAGTTCCCGACGTACATTTTGATTTTGCCGTAATCTATATCCACAATATGCGTACATACGGTGTTGAGAAAATAGCGGTCATGCGCCACAACTATAACAGTACCCTCGTAATCCATGAGAAAATCTTCAAGCCACACAACCGAGCCGACATCGAGATTGTTTGTCGGTTCGTCGAGCAAGATAATGTCGGGCTTGCCGAACAGGGCGCGGGCAAGAAGCACCTTGACCTTTTGGCGCGGCTCCAAGCTGTTCATGTCAGAGCTATGTAAATCCGTTGAAATACCCAAGCCTTGCAACAGCTTTGACGCATCAGACTCCGCTTCCCAACCGCCAAGCTCGGCAAATTCTTCTTCAAGCTCCGCCGCCTTAATGCCGTCCTCGTCGTTGAAATCCTCTTTAAGATAAAGCGCGTCCTTTTCCTTTCCGCACTCGTAAAGACGAGGATTTCCCATAATAACCGTATCCATTACGGTGTGTTCGTCATACTTGTTTTGGTTTTGCTCCAAAACCGACATTCTCAGCTTTTGGTCAATGCTGACAGAGCCGCCTGAGTGTTCAAGCTCTCCCGCAAGAATTTTCAGAAAAGATGATTTCCCCGAACCGTTTGCGCCGATTATGCCATAGCAATTTCCCGCCGTGAACGTCAAGTCTACGTGCGAAAAAAGGGTTGTGCCGCCAAAATTCAGGCTTAGATTATTGACAGTAATCATAATGCAAACACCTTGTTTATCTCTTTTATTTCCTCGTCGGAAATGCGGACAAGCTCGCAGATGTCACGCGCAAGCAAAATTGAGTGCGCTGTCGCTTCCATGACCTCAAGCCTGTCAAACGCCGTTAGGAGCGAGTCGCCCGTCGCCAAAATATTATTATTTTCACAAATCAATACAGGCGTTTTTTTACTAAGCATACCCGATACCGTTTCAGGTTCAAGATACAGCGTGCTGTAAGGTACTCTTTTCGGCTCGCGCAAAAGAATGTAGCTTTCAGGAATAGTTCGAGGGTCAAAAATGAAATCCGTCACGGCAAAAGCCATTGCATGAGGCGGGTTTGCCGCCAGTACGGAGTTTATCTCAGGGTGATTTTCATATATAACCTTGAGCAGATTGACCGCTCTCGACGGCATCTTGCCTAATTCTTTCATACCATGCTTTATAAGCACAAGGTCGGATTCGTCCATATAGGCTCTGTCCACACCATATGGCGTAACAAGAAAAGAGTCGGCGGAAAGCCGCATGGAATAAGTCCCCTGCGTACTGCCGAACAGCTTTTGGCGATACGAACGGCGAATGAGATTTATCATATCCCTGCGGGCAGCACACTCCTCAGAGCTATGCCCGTTGGGTACGAAATCATCCATAGCAAGACGGCTGTTTTTGAGGCTGAGGTTTATATCAGATTCGCTGAGAGGTTTCACTTTTCCGAGCTTTCGCGCATTTATTTCCAAGCTCGCAATGGATTCGAGCGTTTCAAACATTTTATACGCTTCGAACAAACTGCTTGCGCCAATCACAACTCCGTGATTTTCCAACACGACAACATTAAAGCCTTGCTCGAATTTCTCAGAAATGTTGTCCCCCAGAATTTTTGAACCCGGTACGGCGTAGTCCGCCATAGTGATAGCTCCGAGTGTGCGGCGTGCGTTGGCGACAAGGTTTATGTCAGGCAGAACCCTTGCAACGGAAAAAGCGACAAGGGCGGGTGAATGTGCGTGCAGTACGGCGGAAATATCGGAACGCTTGCTGTATACCGATGCGTGGAAAGGCAGTTCAACAGAGGGCTTATGCTGCCCCGTGATAGCTCCGTTTTGCTTTACACAACAAATGTCACTACGGGTAAGCGTGCCCTTGTCAATCCCCGATGGCGTAATCCATATATCCCCGTTTTCATCAAGGATAGACAGATTGCCGCCGGAGGTTGTTGTCATGCCGTTTTTGTAAATCCTGTCCATAATCTGAACAAGCTGGTCAGCGGGATGTAAAAATTCAAACTTCAATGTCATTCACCTCAATTATACTATATCAAATTGATTATGATTTTGCAATTTTGTGAGGATTTTATTGTGTGCAATCGTGCATTGTGCGTTGCGCAGGAAGTATTTTATCTTGCGTATTGCGCAGGAAGTATGCGCAGTGCAAAGTACGCAGTGCGCAGTATACGCAGTGCGCAGTATGCGCACTGAAAAATCCCCGCTATTAAAAACGGGGATTTTTCAGTGTCCTTGATTTCAAGAGATTTTCGTTGTATCAATAGTATGATACTAATCCGGCGTGGCAAATCCACCAACTAATGATACAATGAACCCCCTTGTCTGTCAAGCCGTTAAATCTTTGAGCGAGGGGTGCAAAAAACATGAAGAGAGGTTCAAACTTCCGAGAATGGCGTTGACGCACCGAAAATGGATATTCTTGTGCGGTGAAACCGCGAGTCCGGCGAAATGGAAACCGCGAGACCGGAAGCGCGGTACCGCACAGTGCGAGTTTACTCGCTTAAACGCTTGTCAAGACCGTACACCTCCCGCATGGAGATGTCTTTTGCTGGATCAATACTTTCTATGTTGATTTTGTATGCGTCATGTACGACGCGGTCAAGGATGGCGTCTGCTAAGGGGCTTTCGCTTCCGCCAAGTTGCTCATACCAACCATCGTGGCGATATTGAGAGCAAAAGATAGTAGATGATCTTTTACGTCTTCTGTGAAGAAGTTCGAATATATCCTTTTGCTCACTATCCGTTGGTTTCAGGAGAAGCCATTCATCGACAATGAGCAGCAGCGGATTTGCGTACTTCGCCATAACTTTTCTGTAAGTGCCGTCTGTCCTCGAAATATCCAGATCAATCAACAGGTCGGGAAGCCGCACGTATTTTGTGTTGTGATACTGCTTGCACGCCTCCATGCCCAGCGCACATGCAAGATAACTTTTGCCGCTGCCTGACGCGCCGGTAATAAAGAGATTTCTGTGTTCAGCAATATATTCACATGTAGAAAGTCTCTGTATCAATGATTTGTTCAGCTTGCGGCCGGAAGTGTAGTTGATATCCATGACACTCGCTTCTGGCTGATCGAACTCAGCGTTTCGTATCAATCTCTTTAGGCGGTTGTTCTTGCGACTGGTGAATTCGATATCAACAATCATGCTCACGCGATCCTCAAAACATATATCCTTCATCTTGGAGTCGTTTAGCTGGTTGCGAAATGCATCCGCCATTGCGGTAAGGCGCATATCAATGAGTTTGTCTATCGTACTTTGGATAATCATAGTCTCTTACCTCCTGTAATAGTCGGCACCTCTTGTAATGCCGTACTGGTTGCTCTCTGTGGATTTAGACTTCTTTTCCTCCGATGCGGAGTTATCGCCTATCGCTAAGATGTTTTTGACGCTCTTGTAGCTTGGCGATGCTGTATAGCTCAATGCTTTTGTACAAGCTGCTTCCAGACGCTCTGATGAGTGTTTGTCGGCCAGCTTCAAAAGCCCCATACAGCTTCTGTATGTCTGTTGTTCCACAGGAGTAGAGGCAAGGATTGCGTCAACCACCCTGTATGTATTGTTGCCAATACGTTCTGCCCATTTACGGAAACGATCACCGTTCCATTCAAGATATTTCTGATGATCTTCCGGCATATGCTCCAGAATCGTACCGTACTGTCCCTTGCGTCCGTACAGCCGCCTATGGGAGGCTATACGGTTATGGTTGAAGAAAATTTCTATTGTTTTGTCAGTTGCCCTCACATCGACCTTGCGTTTTATGTATTCAAACGGAACTGAGTATAGCATTCCATCCAAGGATATGTGATAATTGAATTGAACTGTGGCCTGTCTCCATTCGGCCAGTTCATAGCGGGTAGCGGGCAACAGAGCCAGCAACGGCTTTTCTTCCTCAAGAAATAACTGGAGTCTGCTACCCTCTTTCTTTTGAAAGGGTTTCGCGTTGAATGCTGACAGCTTATCCAAGATTGCTGTGTTGAGCTCGCAAAGAGAAAAGAATTGTTCGTTACGAATGGATGCGGTTATCCATGTGGATATAATCCCTACTGAACCTTCAGCATTTGGCTTGTCTTTCGATTTCCGAACCCTTGCCGGGATGATAGCCGTGCCATAATACTCCGCCATTTCATGATACACAGCGTTAAGTTTCTGATCATACCAACCGCCACTACGTTCTACGGCAGTTTTACAGTTGTCCGGCACCAGAATCATCGGTACGCCTTCAAAGAACTCAAGCATATTGATATGAGCCCTGACCCAAGCCGCCTGCTTTTGATTGACAAACGCTTCAACATAGGTATATTGGCTGTAGGTCATAACACCTACAAAGAGCCACGCCTCAATGACTTCCCCCGTGTCAGGATCAATGATATGAGCCGGATCTCCTGCCCAGTCTACTTCGGCTTGCTCTCCGGGTTTGCGGTTGATATGCATTGTTGCACGGCGCCTCTGCTCATCCTGCTGTATGTAGTAGCAGAACTGCGAATACATCAGTGGTTCTTCGCCGGAAACTCGGCATTCCTCCATGTACTCGGTCCACAAGAGCTTTTTGCTGACTCCGTTACGGAGCAGTTCCTTGCGGATATGCGTCAGATCGGGCATTCGCTTGGGTGTCATCGAGGTTCGCTGTCCCTTTGCCGGATAGAGTATGCCGGCAAGTACAGCATCGG
>Ga0099364_10001254_pt1 | contig 42385 bp, 38 predicted proteins | sample TergutTh196P3_FD_73070 | JGI IMG/M metagenome (GOLD analysis project Ga0099364, IMG submission 73070) | Microcerotermes parvus P3 segment gut microbial communities from Pointe-Noire, Republic of the Congo - Th196 P3 | ecosystem: Host-associated > Arthropoda: Insects > Digestive system > Gut ...
GCCGACGGGGCAAAAGTAGTTGGTGCAGCAAGGAAGGAGCTAGGAAGCAACCGACGATGAGCCCCGCAGGGCCCTCGGAGAGTGGTTTTTTTTGGTTACTTTTTTTGTCCAGACAAAAAAAGTGACTTGCCGAAGGCAAGCTGCGCCCGCAGGGCGAAAATAGCCGGGCCGCAGGCCCACTCCCCCCCCGAAGGGAAAAAAACAAAACCAAAAGCAAAAAAACCCTTCGCCGGAGGCGACTCTCCACCCAGGAAGGAAAAAAAATTTCATTTAAAATGCCCGCCGCCAGGCGAAAAAACAAAACCGAAAGTGAAAAAACTCTCCTGAAATATTTTGCTTCCTCAAACAAACGGAGAATGTTATGTTCCTCTTGCTGCGCAGAAAAAGCAGCTGGGTCTGATAACCCAAGTTAAGTTCTATGGTGGCGGGAGCCACCGGGAAAGCCCTGTGGCTCATTGCTTTTGAGCCCCCGGTTGACCCGGTGGCCTGGGCGGGAGGTCGCAAGGCCTGCCGGATTTTTCCATAGAACTTGCCGGTTATCAGCTCGTTTAGGCCACCCTGTGGGTGGTTTCACGAGTTGCCCAGCTTCTCCCTCGGAGAGCAGCGCTGCTGTTCGACGTTTTTGAAGAGAGAGGGAGGAGGCTTTTATGAGTGAAAAAAAAGCAGGGGCAATTCTCAACGCTGAGGAAGGGCAGGTTGTGGAAACCCTGGAGCAGCAGCTTATTGAGCTGCGTATACGCGGCTATTGGGATGCGGCGAGTGTTTATTTGCAGGCGATGCATGTCATTCAGTTGCCCGGGGGAAAAAACCATTTGCACAGCATTGCTGCTTTGGTTGCTGAGGCCAGCTTGGACGCCATGCAAGGCCACCCTGGCCTCAAGAAGTATTTGGCGGTTTTCAGCGACGAGCTGATGAGCTTTCTCAAAGCGCTTGAGGAAGCCAAAAAAAACAACACGGAAATACCCAAAGAGAAAATGGACGCCATGTGGGCCGGGCTCACAGAACGCTTAAGCAAATTTAAGCCGTGGGGAGTTGCAGAAACTTTTCATGGCTCCCCTCACTGGAGTTGAAACTTTTTTTTCAGAGGGCGTCATGCAAAAAACTGAGAATGAAAAAGTGGAAGCCATTATAGGCATGTTAAGGCGCCTCCAAAACAGAGGCTTCGAGGGCGCTGCTTTGTTGAGAGAAAAGTTTGAAGCTTTGGCCGCAATATCCGGCGCGCACTATGCAGAAAAAATAGGGAGGAAGTTGGAAGAAACCCTGCGCTTTGCTGACAGAGGACAACCTGAGGCAACGCTACACTTGATGGCTTTGGCTGAGTTTGTAGACAACGCCATTGTTGAAGAAACGCAACACGCCAAAGAGTTGGAGCAGCTCTTCCAAAACTTGTGGGAGGCAAAGGCAGCGCATGCTCAAGCTTCCATGGTGGTTTCAACCACGGCTTCAGTTGAGGCTTCAGCTTTAGCTTCAACTTCTATTTCCCCCTCAACTACAGAAGAGCCCAGGCCAAAAAAAACAACCCTTTTATATGGGAAAAGTCCATTGGAATGAGGGGGAAAGCAGAGTGGAAAAACATAGCCCTCGGGTGGCCAAAGTGTTGAGTTTGAGGTGAGTTAAAGTTTGGTTTGAGTGCACTTGGGGTTTTTGAGAGAAAAGCAAAGCTGAAGAAAGTTTTGGTGTGGGGGCTATTCAGGGAAGCGTGAGAAATAGTTTTCGGCTGCGGCCCACAGCAGCTCGGAGTTCAGCTGGGCTTTGCATTGGCGGTAGCGTGCAATGTCTACAATTTGAGCAATTAAGTCTCTGGGGTGGCAGGCGGCGAAGGGGCGCTGTATAGGCATATAATAGCGTTGGATGAATTGTTGAATGAGGGGTTGTGAGAAAGTCAGCTGGTGGAGCAGACACTCTTTTTCCCATATGTTGAAAAAAGCTTCCAGGGTGGGAGGGGGGACTTCAAGCTTATAGCGGACGCGGCGCAAGAAGGCCTCATCAACCAATTCTGTTGGGTTGAGGTTGGTAGAGAAGACGACAAAGTTGTCAAAGGGGACTTGGAGTTTTTTCCCGGTGTGCAAGGTGAGAAAATCCACATCATTCTCCAAGGGAACAATCCACCGGTTAAGCAAGTCTCTGGGGGAGACGCGCTGGCGTCCAAAGTCATCAATAAGCAGCATGCCGTTGGTGGCTTTGAGTTGAGGGGGGGCCTCATAGGTGCGCGCATAGGGTGAATAGCTGAGATCCAACACTTCCAGAGAAAGCTCTCCGCCGGCGACGATGAAGGGTCGCTGGCAATAAACCCAGCGACCGTCACAACCTTGCTGAGAGAGGGAAAGAGGCAAGGGCAAAGGCACATGGACGCTTTTGTCAAAAAAGCGGATGACGAAATTGTCCACCCACAAGGCATGCGGAATAAAAATAGCGCTCTCCAGGCATTCGGCCAGTTTTCTGCAAATGGCTGTTTTGCCATTTCCAGGAGGCCCCCAGACGAAGAGGGAGCGGCCTGCACTCAGCGCGGGCCCGAGGCGTTGCTCCGTGTTGGGAGGCAAAACGAGGTGTTGCAGGCTTTGCCGCAGCCCTCGGGCGCTGACGGGCCGGTTCCGCACGCTTTGCAAGCGAGCTGCGGTTGCCCATTTTTCGAAGGGGATGGGGGCGGGCCCATGGTAGTGGCTGCGCTCCAATATTTGCTTCAGCAGATCTCTGGAAAAATGCGTAAGCCTATATTGCATGCCGGATTTGCCAAGGCTTAAGTTGGTGCTGCCATAAAGCTCTACATGTTTTTCGCGCCTGAGGCTGTCCACCACCTCGTCCACAATGGGTGAGGGAAGCCTCAAGTGTTGCACCAACTCCGCTCCGCGCATTCCACCGGAAAAAAACAAGGCCTTTAAAACCAACTCTTCGAGAAAAACGGCGGGCAAACCCGTTTCTTCACACGTTTTAGGTGAAAGAGGAACAAAAGGTGCGGCATGGTTTTGCGGGGCGGGTGCAAGGGAAACAGGCTCTCCTTGCTTGCGTCTGGGGATGGGCCCCATGGCCTTATAACTCCCAGGCCTTGGGGTATCTTCAGAAAGCGAGGAGTCCTCAGAGAGTGTCTCATTGGGGAAGTTAGAGAGGTGGTTTTCTGTCACGGTTGTTCCAACTAAAGCTTTGGCCCATTCCAACATGCGTCAATGGGCACAGCTGAATTAAAGCTGCGGCATAAGTCATGCCCTCGCGTGGGCCAGGGTGCTTCTTTGTCGAGGCCGGGCGAGTCTATGAGGAAGCTATAAAAGGTTCTGCTGGCGTTGCTCTCTATTTCCAGCACCAACATGCTGCGCGTCGAAGAGCTTGGAATGAGGAGCGCCTTCCTTAGGGTATGTGTTTTTGCCTCCAAAAAGTCTTCCTGCCAGCGCACCTCAAAGTTGGAATTCAACACCACAACGGAGCCGGAGTGGTCCACAAGCAGAATGTCTCCTCCCTCTATGAGGAAGAGGGCTTGGGGAAACCATGCCTCTGTGCTTTGGGAAGACGAGATGGCATCCGTATTATAGCGGTGAATATATCCCTCTCTGTCGGAAGCAATTAAGGCGTTGTCCTTGTCAATGGCCCACGGCGTTATGCCTTCAGTTAAAATCTGACGGACGCTGGTTCCTCCCAGAGGAGACACCCAATCGAGTCCCCAGAGGACTTGAGAGCCGATGCCAAAAATAGATTTCAAATTATTGGTTTGAACGGAGGAGTCGGAGCTTCCCCACACGGAAGTGTTGTTCCATTGATGTTGATAGGAAAACCAAGCGGAACGAATGGCGGAGGAATATACCAAGGCGTTTTGTGGAGATTGAGGTTGTACCACAACTGCCGCAAGCATTCCATAGGCTATTAGAGATGTGCTTTCACCACAACTCAAACGATCCTCTTCCTCGAGAAATTGATAAGTTTCCAAATATTGATCCTCGCCAATGCTGAATTTGCGCACCACGAGCAATTCCTGCGTGGGGCCTCCTTGCAGGAGGGCAAAAGAGGAGTCGGTCCCTTTGAGAATAGAGCAGCCTTTCACCAAAGGCAGGCCTGTTTCTACATGGAGAGCATGCAGGCCTACACCATCCATTGTGGTGCATGTTTTGAGCAGCACTTGCGTACCTTTGTGGTTGCCCAGCAAAAAGTCCCCCTCCGTGGGCCACTCAAAACCGCTGGCTGTGCTTGTCCACACCTGTTGGCCTTTGGAATTATAGGCCGCTATTTGAGTTGAGCTGAGTTGTATAAAAGTCCAACCGTCTTTTGTGGAGGTTTCAATCAATTCTGCTGTGGCCAGGTTTTGTGTCCACAACACGCGCTCAATATAGAGCGGAAGGGTGTGCTTGCTTTCTTTTGTGTTGCCTGCCTCGTCCACGGCAGTGGCTTTCAGGGTCAACTCATGCTCCCCATGGGGCAGGTTCCGCACATTCGAAAGCAATATTTTAAAGCACTGGGCATTGGGCTTGTCTTGCAACCTTTGGGGGCATTCTGTGAGGGCGGCGCTGGTTTTGGAGTTTTGGCCGTCGACCACCAACTCTGTTTTTTCCCAATGGATGTCCGCGTCCTCATTCTGCAGTTGCACATAGAGGATTTCATCCCGGCCCCAGCTGTTTTTGCCCTTTTCAACTTCAACCTCCGACCTCAGCTGAGGAGGTGTTGTGTCATAAACCCAGCTAAAATGCTCTATGGTGTTGCCTTCAACGCCATGGGCCTCCACCTCTAAAAAATAACTTCCGTTGGCGAGAGGTTGGGGCGAGCATTTTAATTGCCGATGGTTCCCCTGGGCCTCCACCTTAAGCTCCTCGCACCAAAAGGGCTGCCTTTCTGAGCCAGGCGCTTGAAGCCATATGTCCACGCCTGCGGAGGCTCCATAAACGTTCATTTGCATCTCTATATGGGCATTGTTTGTGCGCTGGTTTGGCCCGAATGTCTCCACCACATTCTCCAGGCGCACGTCCGGCACGGTTTGTCCAGGGTTGTGCGGATCTTCCTTGCCCCATACGCATACACCCACCTCGTTCTGCCCGACACAGTGGCGACCCTCCCCGCATGGACGCTCCTGATCACAAGAGCCTTCATGTACAGGACACCCCAGCATGACAAAAATGCCAGCCAACAGACAAAATTCCCCTCGTCCCCTAGTTTTCACGGCAAACCCCTTCAAATAAACTCGTTAAGAGTATGTGTCCCTACTGCACCCCAGCCCCCATATGCATGCCCTACTGGTATATACGCTCCAGAGGCATATGCGTTTCGTCATACATGACGCAGGACTTAACTATTATGTATTTCTCCTACCTGTCACCACCTTGTCAATAGCTCCACAGCAATCAGAAGCAATAGACACCTGAGGTTTACACCTACATTGCCCTGCTTTTGCTCACACAAGTTTTGGGCCTTGGGGGTGGCCTTTTTTTCAGGCCTCACAAGCCGCAAGGGCTCAAAAAACGGGCAGAAACCCAGCTCAAAGGGGGTGAAAAGCCCTAGCAATCCGCGCCGCAGGCTTCTTCTTCAAAGCCTGGGTGCCACCCTATGCCGTCAAACACCACTTTTCCTTCTTTTTCGAGTTTGGAAAGCAGGGCCAGCAGGCTGCCTCTGGCTGGGCCTTGGGCCTGCTCTCCCAGCATTCCATAAATGGCCTCGCACAGGGCTTCCTCGTCGCTTTCCCCTTCGGTTATGAGGCCCAGCAGTTGGCGCTCCCTCGCTGCGCGGTGGCGGAGGTAGCTTTGCAGTTTGGCCTTGGCCTCCACAATGGTGGGGCCATGCGCAGGGTAAATGGTGCGGGGGCCCAGTGCCAAGAGGCGCTCCAACTGCTCAACATAGGCAGCCATATCCCCCTCTGGTGGGGCAATGGCAATGGTGCCTTGGCCTGCCACCATGTCTCCGGCAATGAGGGTTTTGCGGCGCTCCTCCCAGAGGCACAGGTGCCCCGGCGCATGCCCCGGTGTATGCAATACCTCCAGGTGCATGGGCATGGGCCCCTGAAGGCTCAACACCTCTCCGTCCTCCAGCAGGCGCTGCACTGCAAAGCCCAGGTGTTGGGCGGTGAGCGCGTGGCAGGCTATGGGCAAGGCGCATTGTCGGCTCAGCCATTGGGCCCCCTCCATATGGTCCGCATGGTGGTGTGTCAGCAAAATACCTTTGGGGGTTTTGCCCAGGGTTTTTAGCTCCTCCAATATACGAAGGCAACGCGCAGCCTCCTCCGGGTTGCAAAAGCCCGGATCCACCACCCACAACTCGCCGGTACCCACAATATAGGTGTTGGTATATTGCGCCGGGGGCAGCGTATGGCTTTTGAGGGGCAGCACAAAAATGCCTCGTTGGAATTCCAAATGTTGGCCAATATGCTCTATGCAAAAGGGAGGGTTTTTCAACTCATGGAGGAGTTGTGCCTCGGAGTGGAAGCCGGCGAGGCAGCGCATAATGTTGAGGTTGGGTGGGTGCAGCAGGGCTTTGCCCTCCTCCCATAGGCGAAGGGCCTCTGCGGGGAATACCCAACCCCCCTCTTCGGCCTCTTCGGAGCGCACCTGGGGGTTTGCCCCCTCTGGGCAGGGCAGCACAAAAAACTGGGTATAAAAGCGCATGGGGAAAAAAGCCGGCGTTATCCAAATGCCGGCGGGCAGCAGTGGGGAGGCATCCAGTTGCAGGCCCAGCTTTTTGGCCTCCTGAGCAAAACTCACCTGGCCACGCATGAGGGCCTCGCGGAATGCTTTCAGGGCAAGGGGGCTTAAGGCAGAGGCATTTTTGGCCAAAAGCACACCGGTTTCTTCAAACAACTCGCGCAAGGCGGCAAGGCAAAAGCGGTGGAGGCCTATGCTGCTCCCTTCTGCGGGGGTTGTTGGGTCTTCCAAGTCCACTTTGCCGCCGGGGAAGGCATAAAAGCCGCCGGCCATGCGCAGGTTTTTGGCCCTTTTTAGCCAAAAAGTGCTGAGGGCATTTTCCTCTCGCCTCACCATAACAACAGCTGCGGAGTCCACCAGGTTTAGCTGTGGCATTGCTGTGGGCATGGGTGTTGGCATGGGCATGGGTGTTGGTATGGGTGTTGTCATTTTGTTTTCTTTGGGGGGGCATTGTTTTGGGGTTTGGGTGCATGAGCCAAAACAATTTCCTTGGCCAAGGCATGGTGCTCAGGGTGCACATAAATGCGGCTTAAGTGCACCGCCTCCCAGTGGGCATAGAGGGGCCAATATTCCGCGGCGGGAATGCATTGTGTTGTTTTGGCGTCCACCACATATAAGTCCAAGGGGTTTTGGGGGTTATGTCTGGAGAGTTGTGCTTTGGACTGGACGGGAAAAAACTCTATGCCGGCCTCATCCAATTTTTGGCACAGCGGCTCAAGGGCCCAATGTTTGTCTCTCTCTGAAAAGTCCGCCACGAGGCGAAAAACCTGTTGGGAAATAATTCTCTTGGCCCAGGGGTTATTGGAGCTCCTCAGTTTGGCGAGCAGGCCGATGTCATCAAAATGGGTGAAGGCCTCTGAGCAGAGGGGCACCTCAAACTCGCCGGCGGCGCTGTGGCAATAGCGCAGCAACATCTGCTCATAGGCTGTGGATTTGTGGTGGTAATAAACGGAGAGGAACATGTGCCACCGGCTTTGCAAAAAATCCTCAAAGGCGAAGCTGGCGCGCTGTCCAATGGCGAGGCAGGCGCGGTTGTCCACCACCGCGACCTCTGTGTTGTGCAGCAGCCAATCCAAGTCAAAGCGGCCATAATTCACCCCCGTAAAAAACGAGTCCCTCGCCAAATAGTCCATCCTATCCGCGTCCAGCTCTCCGGCAATGAGGGCGTGGAGGAGGGGTGCATAGTTAATGCCTTCAAAAACAAAAACATTGCCGTGAGGTGGAGTAGCAAAAGCCAAGAGGCCCGCCACGTCCTCGGGCCTCAACTCAAACAACTCAAGGCTATGTGCCAGCACGGGGGTGAGGGAGGAGTTCAGCATGAGGCTCAAAGAGAAGTCCTCATGTTTGGCCTGGGCCTCTCCCGTGTCAGGCAGCCATGCGGGTAATTGCAGGCAGGCGCGAGGTGGGGCGGCTTTTTCCAGGCTGTGGGAAAAAGGCAAATGGCCTATGTCATGCAGCAGGGCGGTTATGCGCAAGGCGGCTTGCATGCGGGCCAACATTTTTTGGGGCAGGGGCAATTTTTTTTGCAAGGGGAACCAGAGGCGGGAGGCCAGGAACATGGCGCCGAGGCTGTGGGAGTGGCGCGTATGGGTAGCTCCGGGGAAAGCCAACTCTCCAAAGCCCAGTTGTTTTATATAGCGCAGGCGTTGGAAGAGGGGGCTGTCTATGAGAGGCGCTTCCCAGGCCTCTATTTCAATGGTGCCATAAAGAGGGTCTCTTATTCTCACGGGTGGAATGGCTTTTGGCAGTTTTTTCTTATTTAGGCAAATCAACTCACCCGGTGAAATTTTCCCTCAAATGGGCTAGGGGGCAGTTATGCTTTTTTTCTCCAAACTCAAAACCCCTTTGGCCTGGTTGCTGTTGTGTTGGGGCACCTTTGCTTTTTCCCAACAAAGCTCCTCCCCTGTTTTTTCTCAATATTTGGCTGAGTGTGCAAAGCCTGCCGAGTTTTTCGGCATATTCCTCGCCAACCAAAAAGTGGGCTATATGTCCTCCTCCTGCGGTTTGTTAGGCCAAAACAAGGCACAGCTGCGCATGGAAACCCATGTGCTTATGCGTGTGGTGGTGGGGAGCAAGGAGGTTTCCAGGGAGGTGCGCCAGGTGGACATTTATGAGGCCAAACCTCAGGGCAAGCTTTTAAACTCTACACTCACCATGGAGGGGGATGGGGGCAACCAAAAGCTGCATGGCCAAAGGAAGGGGGGGCGTTTTGAGGTGAGCAGAGAGCGCCCGGGCATGCCCATGGACCAGCCTAAAGCGCCTGAGGTTTTGCAAACCCTGGAGGATGCCAACATGGCTTTTTTCAGTTTTCTCCAAAAGGCTCCCCTCCAGGGCCACCAGTGGGATTGGACAGAGTTAAAAAACCACCGCATGGAGACAAAAATAGGCAAAACGAAGGTGCATTTTATGGGGGGCATTTCCACCACCCTGCAAGAGGTTGTGCAAATTTCTGCAAAGGACAACATTCATATTTCCTATTGGTTTGACGAGGCAGGGGGTTTGCGTGAGGTGGAGATGGCCCCGGGCCTGCGTGCCCTTGCAGAGGCGGAGGAGGTGGCCAAAAGCTGGGACAAGGTGGACATATTTAACCTTGTGCGCGTGGTGCTGCCCCGGGCGCTTTCCGTGGAAGAGTTGCAAACCCCCAGTGCCCTCAACTATGTGTTGAAGGGCTTTCCTCAAGAGTTGGTTACCCCTTCGGCGCGCCAGCAATTTGGCCCCCTCAAAGATGGCCTCCAAAACCTGCGTGTTGAGGCCCGCCAGCCCCAAAACACCGACGCCACCTTTCCGCTGGCGGACCCTGAAGGCGGAAAAAACCTCACAGCCACCTCTCAAATAGAAAGCGGCCTCCCTGCTGTGCTCAAGTTGGGCAAAAAAATTGTGGGGAAGGAAAAAAATGCCTGGGCTGCCGCCAAAAAAATAAACCGCTGGGTTTTTCAGAATGTGAAAAAGGGCTATGGCATTTCCGCGGACACCACCCAGCAAATACTCAAACAAATGGAGGGGGACTGTACAGAGCACTCCCTGCTGGCTGTCAGCCTCTTGAGGAGCCTTGGCATTCCGGCCAGGCGCGTCAACGGCCTTGTGTATGCGCCTCAAGCGGGGGATGCTGTGCCCGCGCTTTATTGGCACCAGTGGACAGAGGTTTATATAGGCGAGTGGGTGGAGATGGATCCAACTTTCAACGAGGAAGTGGCGAGCGTTGGCCACATTGCTTTGGGCAAAGAGCTGGAAACCCACATGGTGCAAGGCTTTGGGCAAATACGCGTTGTGGGTTTGCGCGAGGAAAAACTTTCTCCCTAAGCCGTTTCCATTGGAGTCTCGCGTTGCGCGCCTGTTCCGCTCCGGGAAAGTATGCTTTCTTAAATGCTTTCCTTCGCTCCGCTGGGACATGCTCTCTTCGGTTGAGGCTTCACACTGGGCTCCTGGGGAGCTGCTGAAATTTCTGTTTTGCACGTTGAATGGAGAATTCCCCCCCCCAAGAAAGGCAGCCGATGATGGAAAATTTAACCTGTCAACATGTTGACATATAAGAATTTATTTTTTGAGCTCCAACCTCTCCTTTGCAAGGGATTTGATTTTCTTGTCAGGCTTTCATAAGCCACCTTGAGCAGGAAATGAGGACACATGAAAGCGGAGCTTCAAGAAATATCCCCCATAGAGTGTCGGTTTTCAGTCGAAATTGAAGCTGAAAAGGTGAAGGAGCTGTTGGATCAGGCCTATCATGCCTTGTCTAAAAAAGTGAATATACCCGGGTTTAGGTCCGGGAAGGTGCCCCGGCGTATTTTGGAGCAGCGGTTTCGCGCCCAAGTAGAAGCCGACGTCGTGCGCGATTTAGAGTGGCTTGGCTATTTGGAAGCCGTCCGCACACACAAAGTGGATGTGGTTGACAGCCCCCACTGGGTGCATGGCACTTTTAACCCTCAAGGGCCTTATTCCTTTGTTGCCCGCGTGGATGTGCGCCCCAAACCCAAACTGGAAGCCTATAAAGAGTTGCCGCTTTCTTCTGTGGAGCCTGTGGTTTCCGACGAGGACATTGAGAAGCAGATTGAAAACATAAGGGCCTCTCGCGCTCGCTATGAGGAAACCAAGGAGCGCGACGAGGTGCGCTTGGGAGACAGAGTGCTTGTTGACTTTGTTGCCACTGCCGAGGGGAAGCCCTTTGCAGGCAGCGAGGCACAGGACGTTTCCATAGAGGTAACGCAAGGCGAGTTGCGCTCTGGCTGCATGCCTCAATTGGAAGCGGCCAAGCTGAATGAAACGTGTGAGTTCAGCCATGTCTTCAGCGAGGATGCTCCCGAAGCGTCGCTGCGTGGAAAGACGGCGCAGTTTAAAGTAACCGTGAAGGCCATTCATGAAAGGCATCTACCTCCCTTGGACGACCTGTTGGCCGCCTCGTTAAATTGGAATGTGAAGACTTTGGAAGAGCTTCGGGCGCGCCTGCGTCAGGGCATGGAAAAAGCGGAGAGCCGACGCCTCGCCGCGGACTTTCGCACCCAGGCCATTGAGCAGTTGATTGAAAAAAACCCTTTGGAAGTCCCCCACTCCATGGTGGAGCGCGGCATTGATTGGATGATGGAGGGGGCACTGCGATCCATTGCACAGACGGGGGTCGATCTACGTAGCTTGCAGATGGATTGGTCCACCATACGCGAGGAGATGCGCCCCAAGGCCATGGTTGAGGTGAAAGGCCAACTGCTGCTTTCAGCCATTGCAGAGGCCGAAAACCTGGAGGTGAGCGAGGCGGATTTGGAAGCCAAGTTTGCAGAGCTCGCTGAAGATGGCGGGGTGGAGCTTTCGCAAGTGAAGAAACAGTTTGCGCAGGCCACGCAAAAGCAAGCGCTTTCTCGCAGCATTCTGGAAGAAAAAGCACTCGAATTTCTAAAGTTGCATGCCAAAGCCCCTGCCGCCATATAGGTTAAAGACATGCCTTATATCCCCATGCCTCATGTCATCGAGCAAACCCACCGCGGAGAACGCTCCTATGACATTTATAGCCGTCTGTTGGTGGACCGCATCATCATGCTGGGAACGGAGATTAATGATGATGTTTCAAATGTCATTGTGGCTCAGCTTTTGTTTTTAGAGTCGCAAGATCCAGAGAAAGACATTAACCTCTACATTAATTCCCCAGGCGGCTCCGTGACAGCGGGCTTGGCCATTTATGACACCATGCAATATGTGCGCTCACCTGTTTCGACCATTTGCATAGGGCAGGCTGCCTCCATGGCTGCAGTACTTTTGGCTGCAGGCAAGCAAGGCAAACGCTTTGCATTGCCGCATTCGCGCATTATGATCCACCAACCCATGGGAGGAGCCAGAGGACAGGCCATAGACATTCAAATTCAGGCTGCCGAAATACAAAGGCTCAAGGTGGCCATTAATGAAATTTTGCACCACCACACCCAGCAGGCCAAGGAGCGCTTAGAGAAAGACAGTGACAGAGACTTTTTTATGGGGGCACAAGAAGCCAAAATCTATGGCATTATTGACCAAGTGGTTGAGCACCGGCAATATGCTCCACATGTGGCCGCAAAGGCGGATTTGGACAAAAAATAATTCAGGCTTTAGGCTGACTGGCTATGGCAAATAAAGGCTTTGGCTCCCGTGAGGGCAACCCAACATTGTGCTGCTCTTTTTGTGGCAAGTCACGAAGAGAGGTGAAGAAGTTGGTGGCGGGCCCGACGGTTTATATTTGCGACGAGTGCATTGCGTTGTGCAACGACATTATTGCCGAAGAAGTAGAGCGGGAAGAAAGCAAAGACACCAAACTGCACATTCCAAAGCCCAGCGAAATTAAGTCCATTTTGGATGATTATGTGGTGGGGCAAGAGAGAGCCAAGAAGGTGTTGGCGGTTGCTGTACACAACCACTACAAGCGCGTTGAGTTTGGAAGGGCCGAGGATGATGTTGAAATACAAAAATCCAACATTTTGCTTTTGGGCCCAACGGGAAGCGGGAAGACTTTGCTGGCTCAAACCTTGGCGCGAATTCTCAGAGTGCCCTTTGCCATTGTGGATGCGACTTGCCTGACGGAAGCAGGCTATGTCGGCGAGGATGTAGAAAACATTTTCGTCAGCTTGCTTCAGGCCGCAGACCACAACATAGAGCGGGCCCAGCGCGGCATTGTCTATATTGATGAAATTGACAAAATTGCCCGCAAGAGTGAGAACGCCTCCATTACACGCGATGTTTCTGGCGAGGGTGTGCAGCAGGCCTTGCTGAAACTCGTTGAGGGGACCATTGCCAACGTTCCACCCAGGGGGGGACGCAAGCACCCTCAACAAGAATTTTTGCAAGTGGACACCACCAATATTTTGTTTATTTGTGGCGGTGCATTTGGGGGCTTGGAGCAAATTATTGAGCGAAGGCTGGGAGGGCGCTCCATGGGTTTTGGCTCAGAGCCAAAGTCCAAAGGCAACCCGTCAAGCTCAGAGCTTTTGTGTGCAGTAGAGCCTGAGGATTTTTTGAAGTTTGGGATGATTCCCGAGTTTATAGGCCGCCTGCCCATTGTTACCAGCTTGGAAGAGCTGGATGAGCCAGCCCTGGTTTCTATTTTGGTGAAACCCAAAAATGCACTGACAAAGCAATATAGGCGCCTGTTTGAGCTGGATGATGTGACGCTGAATTTTACAGAAGGGGCGTTGCAGGCTGTTGCCAAAGAAGCCATTTTGCGAAAAACAGGTGCACGTGGGCTTCGAGCCATCCTCGAAAAAGCGATGCTTGAAACCATGTTTCATCTGCCCTCACACAAAACGGCCAGAGAGGTTTTGGTTTCTGAAGAAACCATTGCCAAACACAAGGAGCCTGTTGTGGTTTATGCAACGCCTGAAGCCATGGACGAAAAGGTTGCTTAAGCCAGCAACAGCACCCCATACCCCGCCTTTGCTCCATCAGCCGTGCCTCATTTTTTGCCAGTCGCCCATTTGTGACATAAGCCATGAAGTGGAGGAATTATGTCGCAGGAACAAGAGTTGCTGAGCCTTCCGTTGTTGCCGCTGCGAGACATTGTGGTTTTCCCGCGCTCGGTGACGGTGCTTTATGTGGGAAGAGAAAAATCCATCGCCGCGCTGAGCATGGCTTGGCAACGAGGTGAAGAAGGAAAAGCGAGAATTATTCTTTCCGCGCAGAAGAAGGCCAAGACGAACGACCCAACGGAGGATGAGGTTTTCCAAATAGGCACGGTTGCGCAAATTCTCCAGCTTATACCCATGCCGGATGGGACGATGAAGGCCTTGGTTGAAGGCCTGGGGCGTTGCCGAATTCTTCATTTTCTCGAAGGAGAAAATTATTTCGAGGTAAAATATGAGCCTTTGTTGGAAGAAGAGAAGGTGGGCGTTGAAATAGAAGCACTCATGCGCTCTGTCCATGCCACTTTTGAGAGTTTTGTTAAACTCAACAAACGCATTCCCCCGGATGTTCCTCAAAAAGTGAAATCCATTCAGGAGGTGTCTGCTTTGGCCGATACCATTGTTGGCCAACTCTCCATTAAACTCGCCGACAAACAAGGTTTGCTTGAAATTCTCAACCCAACAAGCCGCCTGGAGCGGGTGCTCGAGTTGATGCAGGGGGAAATTGAGATTTTGCAAGTAGAGAAAAAAATCCGCACTCGCGTCAAAAAGCAGATGGAGAAGAGCCAGAAAGACTATTACCTCAATGAGCAAATGCAGGCCATTCGCCGGGAGTTGGGAGAGAAAGATGAAGAAAAAAGCGAAGCCGAAGAGCTGGAAGAGCGTTTAAACAAGACAGGTTTAAACCCTGAAGCTCGGGAGAAAATGCACAGAGAGCTTAAAAAGTTTTCCCTCATGGGCCCCATGAGTGCAGAGGCCGGTGTTTTGCGAAACTATATTGATTGGGTGTTGGCCTTGCCGTGGCAACAAGAAACCACAGATAATGTGGACATTGCGCTGGCAGAAGACATCCTCAATGAAGACCACCACGGACTTGAGCAAACCAAAGAGCGCATTTTAGACCATCTCGCCGTACAAACCTTGGCAGGAAAAATGCGGGGACCCATTTTGTGTTTGGTGGGTCCGCCAGGGGTTGGAAAAACTTCACTGGGGCATTCCATTGCTCGCGCGCTTTCTCGAAAGTTTGTGCGCATTTCCTTGGGAGGCGTCCGCGACGAAGCTGAAATTCGAGGGCACCGGCGCACCTATGTGGGGGCGATGCCGGGGAAAATTATTCAGGCGATGAAGAAAGCACAGTCCAACAACCCCGTGGTGTTGCTCGATGAGATTGACAAAATGTCTTCGGACTTTCGTGGAGATCCATCCTCTGCACTGCTTGAGGTTTTGGACCCTGAGCAGAATGAGGCTTTTAACGACCACTACCTTGAGTTGGATTATGATCTGTCGCGCGCCTTGTTTGTGTGCACGGCGAACAATGCGCATGCCATTCCGGGTCCGCTTTTGGATAGAATGGAACTTATTCGGATTGCCGGCTATACGGACGAAGAAAAAATGGCCATTTTGAAAAAACACCTCTTGCCAAGGCAGCAGGAAGCCAACGGGCTTTCCAAGGTGGACATTCGTTTTGAGGACGCTGCCTTGAAGACGCTGATCCACGGCTATACGCGCGAGGCAGGCGTGCGCTCTCTGGAAAGGGAAATTGCCAGAGTATTTCGAAAACTGGCTCGTCTTGTTCTGCAAGAAGGCACCAAGCCGCACCAGCTGGGCAGCAAGCGCTTGCGTGAGCTTTTGGGCCCTCAAAAGTTCAGCAAAATCCGCAGAGAGAGTTTAAACCAAATAGGCATTGTTGCAGGCTTAGCGGTTATGGAGAGCGGCGGGGATGTTTTGTTGACAGAAGCCGCCACCATGCCTGGCAAGGGGAAACTCATTATTACGGGCCACCTGGGGGAGGTTATGCAAGAGTCCGCCCAGGCGGCGATGACATATGTGCGGGCCAGAGCCCGGCGTTTTGGGATGGATGAGAAATTTTTGGAGCACGCTGACATGCATATCCATGTCCCAGAGGGGGCCATTCCAAAGGATGGGCCTTCAGCAGGGGTTACCCTGGTGACGGCCATGTTGTCTGCCCTGACACGTATACCCGTGCGTAGCGATCTGGCGATGACAGGTGAAATAACCCTGCGTGGACGCGTGCTGTCCGTTGGGGGCGTCAAAGAAAAAATATTGGCCGCACACCGCGCGGGCATCCGCCTGGTGTGCATTCCCAAAAGCAACCGAAAGGCGCTGGAAGAGTTGCCCCATTATGTGCGAAAGAGCATGAAATTTTATCCCGTCGAATATGTGGATGAGGTTTTGCGGGTGGCTTTGGTTTCAGAAAAAAATGTGGCCAGGTTTGAGCCGATGGACGCCCGGGGACTTTGGGCTTCCATGGAGGCGCGAGAGCTTTCACCCCCCATTCCCCACTGAGGGTGGATGGGTTTTTATTTGAGCGGCAACCCCCTCACCCACATTTATGGAACCTGAAACCAAAGTTGAAGCCCAAACTGAGCCTGCCAGGCCTCGGTTTTTTAAGCGCATACAGAAGACAGCATTTTCCATTAAAAGCACTTATGCAAACGGGCGAGCCTGGTTGAAGCGACGCCCATGGGTGTTGGATGCTGGCTTTTTCTTTTTGGGCTTTTGTTTTGACTTGCTGCTTTTGAAGAGCATTGACTCTGTGCCCATGCTGCTCCAGCAAGGCAGCTATGTGGCGCTGCTGGCGGTGTTGATTTTGTTAGACCACCACTATTGCCTAACCAAAGTTGTGCCCAAAAGGTGGTGGGGCCGACTCCTTTCTCGCAGGGACTGGGTCATTCATTTTTTATTTGGGAGTTTGTTTAATGCCTTTTTTGTTTTTTATTTTCGAGCTTCCGTCGTCTCCTCACTCAGTTTTTTGATATTTATTCCATTTTTGGCTGTGTTGTTGGCCCTCAACGAGTTGCCCTTGTTCCGCAATTTGGGCCCGTTGATGCGCATGGCTTTGTGGAGTTTCACCTGCACCTCTTTTTGGGCCTATTTGCTGCCTTTGTTGCTTGGTTTTTTAAGTGCCTGGTTGTTTGTGCTGGCGGTTTTCCTCTCCACCGCTTCCGTATTGGGGTTGTGGTACCTCTCCATGCACTTTACGGATGACGCCAAATGGAATTTTTGGAGGGCTGTTGCACCCAGCCTTGGCATTCAACTGCTTTTGTTGCTGCTTTATTTTTCCGGTGTTGTGCCACCGGTGCCCTTGTCCCTCAAATGGATTGGCGTATACCACGATGTCCGCAAAGCGGACGGAACAGAGCTCCTTTTCCTTCGCGATGGCTTTCGCTTTTGGGAACATGGCGCCCAAACTTTTTTGGCCAGGCCTAAGGACAAGCTGAATGTGTGGATGCGCATTTTTGCGCCCAAGCGTTTTAAGGATAATATTTATGTGGCGTGGCACCACAAGAACGCGCAAGGCCAGTGGATACAAACCGACCATATCCAGCTGCAGCTGCGCCACTCTGGCCAAACAGGCTGGACAGGCCACACCTATAAAGCCAACTATGCGCCCGGTGAATGGAAAGTAGAGGTGCTGACAGCAGACGCCCGCCTGCTGGGCAACATAGGAATAGAGGTGCTCCCCGACAGCTCCACACAACCCCGTGAGTTTTCCCTGGACAAACGCTAAGGCCCTTCAGGCGAATGCAAAAGCCCCCCCTTGGGGGGAAGGAGGCCGGCTGTTTGGCCCCATGGGGTAGGTAGCTGAAGCAAGGCATGCGCCAGCGCTCAAGCAAGGCAGGAGCGGGCCCAAAGGGGGAGCTGCGGGGGTTTAAGAGGGGTTTCATTTTCATGGGGGCTCAAACGTGTTAAGCAGGCGGCATGTTAAAGCGCTTCTTTTTATATATGGTGTTGGTATTTGCATGGGCCTGCACGACGAAAACCATTCCGGGGACGGATTTGAGTGATACGGAGAGCAACCGGGCTTTGCTTGAGATGCTTGACGAATACCGTATGGCTTTTGAGGGCAAGGATGTTGAGCGCATTGTCCGTTTGTTGGACACCTCTTTTGCGGATGATGGTGGCTCAGCCGATGTGGCCGATGACATGGACTATGCGAATGCCAGAGAGAGGTTTGCGGAGCTTTTTTCTCGGATCAACAATGTGCGGCTGCAGATGAATTTTCGCAAGCTGGAGCCCTCAAAGTCAGACCCGGATGTGTATTGGGTTTCCTATAGCTATATGCTGAGTTTTTCCATGGGTGATAAGAACATGCAGGACTCGGATGTAAAGCAGATGCATGTGAAGAAAACCAAAGAGGGCTCCTGGCTTATTCTCAGTGGAATTTAGGGGGGTGAAGCGGGGGCGCGCAACACTTCTTTGGCGAAGCGCTCCATAACAGAAATTTCACCCCGGAGGATTTTGAGGCCTTCATGTTGGATGAGATATTCACCCATAGCGCCAAGGAAGCGGAGCCGTTCCGGAAGACACAGGCAGATGTTGCCGCTTGCAATGCGCTCTGTTTTGTCCCCCAGCGAAGAAAACCGAAGCTCCCCCTGGTTGCTCAGCATGGAGCGGACTTGCATATTGTCCGGCTCATTGCTGAAATGGAGAATTTTGCTTTCAAAGTCATAGGTTGAATATTCCGTGAAGCTGAACCAGGAAGGCTCCACTTTTTTAGGGCCTATGCTGTGTATAAGGGGTTTGGGCAGATATTGAATGCGGCGCGTGAGGCGGCTGTTCTGAAGGCGTATTTCCAGCACTTGAATGGCCTGGACCAGAGGGTGGTGCTCAAGCAGAAAAGGAGGATAGCGTTTATCTACAAAGCTGGTTTCAATTTCCTTCAGTGTTGCACAGAGGAGATGCCTGGACTCGAATTTCATTACTCGAATTTCATTATTTGAATTTCATTATTTGTGTCTGAGTGTGTTGGACAGAATGCCTATGCCCTGCCCATGAAAGCATAGTTATAAAAAAGTGGCTATGAAAGCAGCCCCATATTTTTAAAAAACAGAATATTTTAATATTTGTTGGTTTATGAATATTTTTAAAGAAGAGAGGGGCGAAAGAGCGAGAAAGAGGGAGGAAAGTGCATGTATTGTGAACAAGAGGGCTTAGGGTGCAAAAGCCTGGTGAGGGCAGCAGGGCTTGGGGCATTGTTTGCGGTGGGCTTGGCTTGTCAGGAGATGGGGAAGAATTCTGTCAAAGAGGTTTTGCAGGAAGAGGATGTGACGGCAGAGCATTATAAAATGTCTCCCTTGCCTCGTTTGCGCCTCAGTTTTGAGGGCAGCTTTTCACGTCAGGTGGAGGTGTTTTGGGTTGAGTTGGCGCATACGCCTGAGGCGGCTGCTCGAGGGTTGATGTGGCGAAAGTCTTTGGGGCCTCGGGAGGGGATGTTGTTTGATTTTGGCAGAGAGGGAGAGCGGTCGTTTTGGATGAAGAACACCTTGCTGAGTTTGGATTTGGTTTTTATTTCCGAAGAGAAGAGGGTGGTGGGGATAATAGAGCGAGCAAAGCCCCAGAGTTTGCAGTCTCTGAGCATTGGGCTTCCCAGCCGCTATGTGCTGGAGCTTCCTGCGGGGACTTGTGCCAAGGTGGGGGTGCGCATGGGCACAAGCCTTAGCTGGCAGCCATGAGTATGCGTTCCGAGGGCGGTGGCGTGCCGTTTTGTTCCGTTTTCTGGAGGTGCTCTAGTTATCTTGCACGCAAAAGAGCGGAGAGCTGATGCCGCTGCAGATCTCAAGAGAGGGGTTGCTGTCACAAGCCTCCATGAGCGAGCGGCAAACATATTTGGTTTTGGAGTTGCCGGCCTTGCAGCTGTTTCCCACGGCTTGACATCGCTCAGAGCAATAGCCTTTGGCTGGGCTGTCACTGGCGACGGAGCCTGGGTTAAACTTGGAGTCACGCACGCAGGCCAAATCCTCACATTCAGCAACGCCCAGGGAGACCAGGGCTCGGGTTTCGGTGGAGCCTTGTTTTCCGCTTGTCAGCAGATCATCCAGCGCGCGTTGAGCTTCCGCTTCCGTAATTTTCACCGTATTGCCGTCCGCCCCCTTTTTGATAAGCTCGCAAGGTACCCCCAGATCGCTGGCGTCTGTGCACGCCAGGGCCCATAGAGTGAGAGGAATTGCAAAAGAGAATAGAATTGTCTTTGACTTCATAACTTATCCTTTTATGACAACAGAGGTTTAGATAAAACCATTTAGGCGTGCATAGGAAACTTAAGTGAGCATGGACAATAATTGTGTCGACTTGTTGATGAATAGGGCAAGTACCGCTAAAGTCCTCAGCAGGGTAGTCCTTAGAAGGATTTTAGAAGGGTATATCCTTTTGCTTCGCGGATTGCGCGAAAATGGAGAGTGCTTTTGAACCAAACGACAGTGCTTTTGAGCCAACCGGCAGTGCTTTTGAGCCGAACGGCAGTGCTTTTGAGCCAAACGAGAAAGACAGTGGGCCTGTTGAGCATGTGCTGTCTGCTTGGGTTGCTCTGGGGTGCCCATGCCCAGGCACAAGAAACAGAGTCCCTGGGGCTTGATTTTTCGGATTTAGAAGAGTCAGAAACGCCTCCTGTTCCTCCTGCTGAACCTCCTGCCATCGTCTTGCCTCCCCGCGAAACTTCGGAAAGCGACAGGCCTACGGTGATGCAATCATCGGATATTACTCAATCCGACCGTGTGCGAAGCGTTCAAAAAAAGCTTTATCTGAAGCGTGGCCGATTTGAGTTGGCCCCCTATATTGCTTTTTGTGTGAACGACCCGCTTTATACGAAGTGGGGTGGCTCCATTCGGGCGGCCTATTATTTGGCGGATACTTTGGCGATTTCGGCCCGTTTTACCATTGTGGACATGCTCAAAACAGACGACGTGCGCATGGCGAAGCGTTTTCTGTCTTCGGCCATTTTCCCCTCTGTGCCTCAGTGGTGGTTGATGGCTTCCATAGAATGGAGTCCCATATATGCCAAAGCATCTATTTTTAACTCTATTCTCCATTTTGATGCCGGGGTTATTGGTGGGGCGGGGATGATGAAGGCGGCGACCTATGGAAATTTAGGGTTTTTGCCGGCTTTTGATGTGGGGTTTAACATGCGTGTGGTTGTGAAGGATTTTTTGGCTGTGAACGCGGCATGGGTGAATACCTCCTATGTGGATAAACCCTATGGCCTGGAAAAAAGCGGTATACAAAACATCCAGATGATCTACGCGGGCCTGTCCCTTTTCTTCCCCTTCAAGTCGACATGGAGGGAGGCCGAATGATGCGCGCTTGGTTTATGGTTGCAATGCTGATGGGCGCTTCCGTATGGGCTCAAACAGCAGAAGAAGAGGCCGGGGATATTTCAGAGATTGATAAAGATGCGAAGGGGCCATTGAGGGAACGCATTCGCCCTGTTTCCGGCCAGCTTTTTAAACTGGATGGGCGCTTTGAAGTGAGCCCGGGCATAGCGCTCTCTTTGCGGGATGCTTTTTTCAAGAAATATGTATTGGGGGGCCTGATAGCCTATCATTTTACGGAAGAGTTGGGGATAGCGTTTCGGGGAGGCTATGCACTTTCTTCCATTTCTGGATCCACACAAGTGTGTGAGCCCACAGGCTGCAGAAAGCCCACACGCCAGCAATTGGAAGCGTCCAGAGCCTATGGCAACATTCGCTTTATGGGGGACTTGGAGCTGCAATGGGCCCCTGTTTATGGGAAAATTTCTCTAAGCGCTGAAGCATTCTTGCCCTTTAAGCTTTATGTATTCATCGGCCCTGGCATGGTGAGTTATGGCCCCAAAGGACAGCTCAAACACAGTTTTGGTGGAACAGCCGGGCTTGGGTTTCGCTTTGTTGCGACGCGCTTTCTGGCGGTCCGCATGGAGCTTCGAGACTTTCTCTATCAAGAAAGCAACGGCAACGAGCGTTTTGTCAGAAACCAACTCATGTTTGACTTTGGTCTTTCTTTCTTTTTCCCGACAGGTTTTGACTCATGAGGCTTTGCATGTTGCATAAATATGTCGCCTTCGCTGGTATGCTGGTTGCTTTTTTCTTTGGTTTTTCTGAAGCCCAGGCTCAGACAAACGCGCAGACAAAGTCAAAGACTCGAGCCGCGACGCAAAAGCGTCGCCCGGCCAAAGTCAAACCAACTCCCCCAGCAACTTCTGCAAATGAGACGGAATATGCGGCTGCCTCACACGCAGAGGGAGCCATGCCCGAAGAAACTTCGTCGCCTGCAGCGCCCGCAGCGCCTGCAGCGGCTGCAATGCCTGTGGCGGAGGATGAAGTGCCTGATGTGGATGAGCTATATGAGCAGCACATCGGCGTTGCGGTGGGTGCGAAAAACGCGGACAGGAGTTTGCTCCAAATTGCCATTAACCAGTTTAAGTCAGAGGACTATGAGAAGGCTTCACTGACTGCTTTTGAAATAATACACAACCCGAAGATGGCCTCTGTTGCCACAGAAGCCCAATATATACTCGCGAAGGCGCTCTACCGTTTGGGGCTTTATCATTCTTCGCTGTCCCAATTTTCTGAAATTCTCTCCAAAGGCGCTTCAACCCCCTATTTCAAAAGTGCATTGGAGTGGCTGTTTTTCATTGGAAGAAAAACGGTGAATGAGACGGTTATTTTAGATGAGATTGCTCGCTATTCCACTGCTGAGTTTCCGGAGCGGTTTAGAAGTGAGTTTCGCTATTTGTTGGCGCGCTATCATTTCTTGAGGGGAAAGGCGTTGGACGACATAGGCCAGAAAGCGGAGGCCGATGAGAGTTTTGTAGAGGTGGTTCGCCTGAGCCTGGCTGTTCCGGAGGGGGATCCTTATTATGCTCGAGCAAAATACCTGGAGGGGTTGGCCTATTATCGCGACAAGAAGTTGGAGCCAGCCGTAGACGCATTAAAAGAAGTCATTCGCAAAACACGCATGCCGCAAGGCGCCTTAGATCCAAGCGGCAAAGCTTTCTTGGCGCTGCGTGAATTGGCTTTTATGCAGTTGGCACGCATCCACTATGGTGTTGGACAAAGCCGGAATGCCATTTTTTATTATTCCAAAATTGAGCGAGGGCATGAGCAATGGCTTAACGCTCTCTTTGAATCCTCCTGGGCCAGCTACCGCATTGGCCAATATGAGCAGGCACTGGGAAACCTCATCACCTTGTCTTCACCCTTTTTCCGCGAAGAATATTTCCCCGAAGCATTTATTTTAAAGGCCGTCATTTATTTTGAAAATTGCCGTTACCAGGAAGCACTCAGCATTGTTGACGACTTTGAGGCCATTTATGGGCCTGTCCAGGAGAAGCTGGAGGAAATGGTGGCTTCCAACATGAGTGCGGAAGGATATTATCAAGCCTTGGATGAGATTAAAAAAATGAACGCTGAGAAGCGAGGCTCTCGCATGACGAATGAAATTCTCGCTCGAGTTTTGAACCTTGCGCTGACGGATACGGATTTGCGAAAGACTTTGGATGCCATCCACGAGCTGGAAAAAGAGGTGGATGCTTTCAGCGGCTATGCTGACACCTTTAAATATTCCGAGTTGGTTAAGGCGTTGATTGATTCCATTAAGGCCCAACGCGAGAGGTTGATGAACAAGGCGGGCATTGTGGCCAAGGGCAAGCTGGAATTTGAGCTTTTGGAGCTGCGGACTTTGAGCTCCAATGCACTGCGAATCCGAGTGGACACCGTAGAAAAAGAGAAAATATATTTGGAGCAGCAATTGGCCGAAGGGGGTGCACGCGACGTCATCCGCAAATACAAATACTCCGTTGCCGTTCCGGATGACTACCTCCACTGGCCTTATGTAGGTGAATATTGGCGCGATGAACTGGGCACCTATCGCTATACCTTAACCAAAGGGTGCATTGATAAGCCGTTGACACCAGCGGCAGCAGCGGATGATCCGTGAAGCGACGGGCCTCCCTGGGTATTATTTTTCTTGTTGTTTTTGTTGATCTGCTGGGGTTTGGGGTTGTTGTTCCACAGCTGGGTATTTATGTAGACAAATATCAAGGCTCAGCCTTTATGGTTGGGCTTTTGATGTCAAGCTACTCGCTGATGCAGTTTCTGGTGGCCCCTCGTTTGGGGAAATTGTCCGACAGAATAGGCCGAAAGCCCATATTGCTTTATAGCCTCGCGGGCTTTGTGGTTGCCAACCTTGTGTTTGCCTTTGCGGACTCTCTTGCCATGTTGTTTGTTTCGCGTTTGTTGGCAGGGGCTGCGGCGGCCAATATTGCCACAGCCCAAGCCTATGTGGCAGACATAACCTCTGAAGAGAACAGGACCCAAGGAATGGCAATTATAGGTGCTGCTTTTGGCTTGGGTTTTGTGTTGGGCCCAGCCTTAGGCGGGCTTTTGGGGGGACTTGGAGGAAATTTTGCCATAGGGATAGCGAGTGCTTGTTTTTCAGGTTTAAGCTTTTTGTTGGCTTTGTTTTTTTTGGCAGAAATTCCAGAAGAACAAAGGAAGAAAAGCCATGGAAAAATCCGGTGGAAGCATTGGCTTAAAATGCCAGGTTTTGGGTTGGCTTTGCTGATTTCTGTGTTTTATACGATAGCGTTTACGCAGATGGAGACCACTTTTGCTGTTTTTATTCTCCAAAAATTTTTGGCCCCCCATTCCTCCATAGAAGGGGGCCTGTTTTATTTGCATACCCATGTGGATGCGGCCACACATAGCCAAGCCTCCACAATGGTGGGTTGGTTGTTTGCAGCCATTGGCGTGGTTAGCGTTTTCATCCAGGGTTTTGCCATTCGATATTTTCGAAAATATTTTTCAGAGAAACGTTTGGTGGTGTTGGGCACAGCTTGGGTGGCTTTGGGCTTGGCTTTGTTTTCCCTGCCGACGCAATTTGCATGGATGTATTTGCCCGCCATCCTCATTGCTTTGGGGTCAGCCCTTTATAACCCCTCATTATCCGCTTTGGTTTCAAGGCTGGTCCCCAAGGAGAACTATGGTGAGGCCCTGGGGACCTACCAAAGCATGGGGGCTTTAGGGCGGGTTTTGGGGCCTTTGCTGGGTGGATTTTTATATACGAGGTTTTGTCCTTCCGCGACTTACTTTGTTGCCGCTGGAATGGTTTTTTTGGTTTGTTTGGGGGCATTGCGTTTGCCCCGTCTGAGAAGTGGTTGAGAAAAGCGGTTGAGAAAAACACAAGGGAATTGCTGGCGGCGCTTGTAGCTGGGCTATGTGCGCGCTATGGAGGCAAAGCGGGTGTTTAGGCTTAGGGAAGCTTTGCTTGGGAGTAGCATACTAACATGACTGACGTGGATTTCAGTGCTGTGTCAGCTCCTTTGACAGGGGCGGATTTAACGCAAGCACAGAAGGAGAATGTGAAGTCTGTCATTGAATATGGACAGCTGGATGCGGATGCTGTCCGTGTTGTCCTTCGTCTTCGGCAACATGGCCATGAAGCTTATTTGGTGGGGGGCTGTGTGAGGGATTTGTTGCTTCAACGCACGCCTAAAGACTTTGACATTGCGACGGATGCCTTGCCGGAAGAAATACGGGCTTTGTTTAGACGTTGCCGTTTAATAGGGCGCCGCTTCAGGCTGGCACATGTTTTTGCCAGCAAAGGAAGGATTTTTGAAGTTGCCACATTCCGCGCAACTCCAGACAACTCCCAAAACCCGGGGGATTTGCTGATCCGCCGTGACAATGTGTTTGGCTCCGCACAAGAGGATGCTTGCCGTCGGGACTTCACCATTAACGGTTTGTTTTTTGATCCGCTGGCTGCGCATGTGATTGACTTTGTCGACGGCTATGCGGATTTGAAACGGGGGGTGCTGCGCACCATTGGGGACCCTGAAATTCGGATGAGGGAAGACCCCGTGCGCATTCTCCGCGCCGTGCGTTTTATGTGCAAGCTGGGTTTTGAGATTGAACCACCTACATATGCGGCCATGGAAGCAGCCGTTGTGGATTTGCCCAAGTGCTCCCCACCGCGCCTTTTGGAAGAAACCTTTAGGCTGCTCAGAGGGGGGATTGCAAAACCCGCTTTGCAGATGCTGATTTCTCTGGATGCTTTGAAGTTGTTGCTTCCGCCGCTGTGGCGTTTTTTGAATGAAGCGACAGAAGAAGAAAGAGAGACGTTTTTTTCCTGTGTTGGGGTTTTGGACGCTTGGCTTGCCCATGAGAAGAATTGCAGCGACGAGGTGGTTTTGGCTTGCTTGGCGATGAGCGTGGCCAATCCGCTTTTGCCAGACGCCTATATAAATAATTTGGCAAAGCTCCACGCTTTTTTGAAGGAACTCAAACGAGAGATTGTTTTTCCCAAACGCATTGCAGAAGGTTGCAGAGGCTTGTTGAATGCTCAGCGCATTTTGGCTGGGCAACGCAAATATAAAGGTGGCCTCAACCACTTTAGAGAGCATGCTTTGTTTGAAGATGCTTTGAAAGTGTTTGAAATTTGGAGTGCAGCCACAGGCCAATTCCCCAACGAGCTAAAAGCATGGAAAACTCAGCGGGAGCGCTCCATTAAAGTGTCTTCCAAAAAAAAGAGAAAGCCCATGCATAGCCGCTCCTTTCAAGCGCGCTTGCGCGAGGACAACCTTGTTGAGCCCGACAATGTGCCAAGCAATGTGCCAAGCAGCGCGCCCGACAATATGCCAAGCAATGTGCCAAGCAGCGTGCCCGACAATGTGCCAAGCAATGTGCCAGGCAGCGTGCTCGACAATGTGCCAAGCAATGTTCCCGACAATGTGCCAGGCAGCATGCCTGAGGACAGCCAGGCAGCGACCGAAGTTCTGCGTTGACTTAAGTTTCGGTTTGCCGTTTTTTTAAAAAGCTAAATTCCAGCTTTGCCAACACAGCGCACAATTCAGGTGGCAAGGGCCCTTCAAAGTGCATGTTTTGTCGGGTGAGCGGGTGCAAAAACCGAAGCTCTGTTGCATGCAGAAACAGCCTGGGGCAAAGGGAGGACTTTCCCAGGCCATAGCGCTCATCCCCCAGGAGGGGAGCGCCATGGCTTGCCAAATGGGCGCGTATTTGGTGCATAACACCCGTAACAATTTCTATAGAGAGCAGGCTATAGGGGCCCTTTTGCTCAATGAGGCAAAATTGCGTATAGGCCGCTCGTGCTTTAGGGTTGTCAGGGTGGGCAATTTTGGAGCGTTGCCCTTTTTGTATAAGAGGGGAGGAGAGGGTGCCTTTGGGGGGCAACTCACCCGTGCAGAGGCCCCAATAGCGCTTATATATTTGTTGCTTTGAGAAGGCTTCTCGCATGTGGCGATAGGCCTTTGGGTTGCGGGCGGCGACAAGGAGTCCAGAGGTTTCTGTGTCAAGTCTATGGCAGAGCCCTGCTTCAAGCGGGTTAGAGGAGGCGCTTGTCTGTGTTGGATAGCGTGCAACGAGTGCATTGGCCAAGGTATGGGTTTCTTCAGCGCGCAGAGGATAGCAGGGGAGCGCTGTGGGTTTGTCCAAAACCAGCAAGGCCTCATCTTCAAACAACACGTGAAGTGGCAAAGAAGGGTTGGGGATGAGTTGCATGTGAGCCAAGCTCAAGTCGACTTCCAACAAGCTGCCCTGCTCAAAGGTTTGACTTTTGGAGACGGCGCGCCCATGGCAAAGCACAGCTTTGCAAGCCAAAAGTCGTTTGATGGTGTTTCGAGACAGGCACAAAGCCTGAGCCAAATAGACGTCAATGCGCTGCTTGGCTCCTTGGGAGGAGACTTCAATGCTTTTTTTCACTCCCAAAGTGCCTCATATACTTCTTCTGCTGTTTGGATTCTATCGTCAGGCTCTTTATTCATCAACCCTTGGGCGATTTGTGCCATTTGGCGGTCCACTGCGGCGTTAATGGACATAATGGGTCTGGGCTCTGTCTCAAGGACTTGTCGCCAAAGCTCATAAGGTGTTTTGGCCTCAAAGGGGGGCCTGCCTGAAAGCAACTCATAGAGGATGACGCCCAGCGAATAGAGGTCAGCCCGCGCGTCAACGTGCTCCCCGAGAATTTGCTCCGGCGCCATATAGCGGAATGTGCCCACCATGTTGCCCGTGTTGGTGACGCTGGATAGGTCGTCCGAGATGAATTTGGCCAGCCCAAAATCCATGAGTTTGGCGACACGGTCCTCATTCACCATAATGTTGGAGGGCTTCAAATCCCTGTGGATGAGGCCACGCCCGTGAATGTGAGAAAGGGCCTGCGCAAGCTGCAAAAAAACATCCTTCAAGCGGCCAACACGCTCCGGACGGTTTATTTGAATAAGCTCCGCCTCACTCATGGAGTGAGAGGTGACAGGTACATAAGGTGTGGCAGGCAACTCATAAGGCAAGTCCACCGAAGCTTCAGAGGAGGAGCTTGCTGCCGTGTCAGGCTCTCCAACCATTTTGGCAAGGGCACGTATGGACTCGGGGCCCTGCTGCTCCATGTCACTGGGGGCTTCCTCAGCATAGTCCGCAATGCCAAAATAACGCTCAGAGTCCTCCGTCCTGTCCGTGCGGGAAGCCTCATCATCCCAGCTGTGTTTGTTGAGGTTTTCTAAATGGGCTTTAATGGCTAAAACCAATTGGTTGTCAGAGGTTAACTCACTGGAAGACAAAGAGAGATAGTGGCGCAGCGTCAGCCCCTCCACCAGCTCCATGGTTAAATAGGGATAGCCTCGGTGTACCCCCGTGTCATAAACGCGAACGACGTTGGGGTGGGACAAACCTTGTAAAGTTTCATACTCGCGAGTAAGCCTGCGTACAACACGCACGTCCAATGCCGTACCTGTAGACAGCAATTTGAGAGCTACGCACTCGTTTGAACGCCTATCTATGGCTTTATAAACCGTTCCAACCCCCCCGGAGCCTAATTTTTCAAGGATACGGTAAGGGCCTACGGTTTTTGGGGGCATGACAGAACATATAACAACAGAAAGGTGGAGAGTTGACAGATAAAACAGAGAAATTGAATGGACGCCAATTTGGACTGAAATGAAATGAAATGAAATGAAACTAGCACCTCCTCCATGCTTTTGAGTAGAAAAGTTCGCCAAACCCTCTAGGGCCTCATTTTGATGAAGTCAGTTAGCTCTCTTGAACAGTTGGTGAAGCAACGTCCCTTGCCAAAGCACATTGGCATTATTATGGACGGCAATGGGCGCTGGGCCGAGTTGCGAGGCCTTCCGCGCCTCGAAGGCCACCGGGAGGGCGCCAACCGCGTGCGTGAAGTGACGCGGTGCGCCCGCCGCCTGGGCCTTCAGGCCGTTACGCTTTATGCCTTCTCCATGCAAAATTGGATGCGCCCCTGGGATGAGATTGAAGGGTTGATGGCGCTTTTAAGCGAATATTTGCTCAAAGAGCGCCATGAAATTCTCGACAACCAAATAAAGCTGAATGTTATTGGAGAGCTGGCCCGTCTCCCCGCGGAGGTGAGGGAGCCTCTTTTGGAATTGTGTGAGGCCAGTGCCTCTCATACGGAGATGGTGTTGACTTTGGCCGTCAGCTATGGCTCCCGGGAGGAGTTGGTATTGGCAGCGCGCCGTTTGGCGCAAAAGGTAGCGCAGGGGGAGTTGTCCGCAGAGGGTATAGATGAGGTGGCCTTTGAGGCAGAGTTATCCACCTCCGGACTTCCAGAGGTGGATATGTTGGTGCGCACAAGCGGCGAGTTGCGCATTTCCAATTTTTTGTTGTGGCAAATTGCCTATGCGGAGTTGGTATTCTCTTCCACGCTGTGGCCGGATTTCCAAGAGGCGCAGTTTTTGGACGCCCTTGCTGAATACCAGCAGAGAGAGCGTCGTTTTGGATATACCTCCGCACAGTTGAGGCCCCCCTCCCCGTGAGCTTTTTTCAAAACAATTTGTTTTTGCGGGTTTCCTCTGCCTTGGTGCTTTTGCCCATGGTTTTGTTTTTGGTGTGGAAGGGCAATGCCTGGAGCGCCGCCTTGCTTTCCCTGGCAACGGTGTTGTGCATGCTGGAATACCTCGGCATGGCCTGGGGGAAACCAGGCATGCTGGGCGTGGCCGCTGCCTTGGCCGTGGCTTTGGCACCCTGGCTTTGCACCCCCTTTATTGTACACCCCCTGCTGTGGATGTTGTGCATGGCAGGCGGCCTTTATGCGGTGGGTTGGGCTTGGCATTTGCTTTGTGGGCCACGCTCAGAGGCAGCTGCGCGCATGGGCCACCTCATGGCCGCCTCAGTTTATATAGGCCTGGGCATGGCGGCACTTTCCGCACTGAGGGAGCAGAGCTTTGCCTGGGTGCTGATGGCCATGGTGTTAACATGGGCCAATGACACTTTTGCCTATTTTGCAGGACGCCTTTTTGGGAAACACACAATGCTCCCCTCCGTCAGCCCTAAAAAAACCTGGGAAGGCTTTGCCGGAGGCCTGTTGGGCTCCACAGTGGGGGCCTTTTTGCTGAAGCTTTGGGCTTTGCCAAACCTGCAGCTATGGGAGTGTTTGCTTTTGGGTGCGGTGGCAGGCATTTTGGGCCCCTTGGGGGACTTCAGCGAGTCCGCATTAAAACGCTCCTTCGGAAAAAAGGACTCTGGAAAGCTTTTGCCAGGCCATGGCGGCATACTCGACAGGGTAGACGCTTTGTTGGTTATAGCCCCGGCGGTTTGGCTGCATATGAGTTTGTTTGCTATGGCTGCATAGTTTTTGGGGCCACAGGTTTTTCAGGCCACATGGTTTTTCTGGCTGTGCGGAGTTTGAGAGGTTAGGACACAAGTGGGTGAGGGCAGGTTGCTGAGGACAAGTTGCTGAGGACAATAGGGCATGTTGGTTTTTCAACAAATTTTAGGTTTTGTTATACTCCTTGGGGGCTTGGTGGCTGTGCACGAGTTGGGCCATTTTGGGGTGGCCAAACTCCTGGGCGTCAAAGTGCTGAAATTTTCCATTGGTTTTGGCCCCAAGCTGTGGGGCTTTAAATATGGTGAAACGGAATATGTTTTGGCGTGGATCCCTCTGGGTGGTTTTGTGCGCATGGCAGGGGAGTTGCCCAAGGACGCCATAGAAAACCCTGAAGAAGAAGCCCGAAGCTTTTTGGCACAGCCCTGGTGGAAGCGTGCAGCCATTGCGCTGGCAGGCCCTGCCTTCAACATTGTTTTCCCCGTACTGGTGTTTTTTGTCGTTTATTGGGGGAGCACAGAAGTGTTTTTGCCGCGCCTGGGCGCCATAACACCGGGCTTCCCCGCCGCCCAGGCCGGTTTGTTGCCGGGAGACGTGTTGACGCGCATTGACGGCGTCCCCATTCAGTCCTTTGAGGACATTTCCACCGTCCTTCGCAACCGTTGGGAGAAGGAGGTTGCTATAGAATATAAGCGTGACGGCGTTATACACAGCACCCAACTGCGTCCCATGAGGCATGAGGAGGTGACGCCACTTGGAAAAAGGACCCAGGGTATTTTGGGCGTGTCCCTCCAGGCGCGCCCGGCTGTGCTGGGTGTGCTTCCAGGCTCCGCAGCCCAAGCGGCCGGGTTGAAAACTTTTGACAGGGTTTTGGAAATAAATGGCGAGCCCATTCGCGATGAGGTGGAGCTGCTCAAAGCACTGAAGGTGGCCTCTTCTCCTCTGCAGCTTCGCGTGGCGCGCGCGCAATATGAGGAGCTTGCGGGGTGGAAACTGCAAATGCCTGAGGTGGTTTTATTGAGCATGCCCAAACAAGAGGGTTTGGGCTATGAGGCCATGGGCGCCATGCCGGGGGATTTGTTTGTGGCCGAAGTATTGGCCAACTCTCCTGCCGAAAAAGCAGGCCTCAAGCAGGGTGATTTTTTGTTGACGTGGAATGGGGAGCCCATTCACTCCTGGAGTGCCATAGCCCAAAAACTCAAAGGGCTTGAAGGGCAGCCCATTCAACTGAGGTGGCTGAGCCCCGAGGGCAAACATGAAGAAAAAACATTGGCCCAGGAACAGAAAGAGATACAAATTGAATTTAAACACCGCCTTCAGGTGTGGGAGTTGGGGTTAAGGCCACAACTGGCCTATGTTTCCACGGCAGACACGCTGAGGAGTGCAGCCTCACCAGAAACGCAAATAATCCATATTGGCTTTTGGCAAGCCTGGGGCAAAGCCCTGAAGGTGGTGCCGGACATAACCCTTCAAATGGCTGCGAGCATTGCCAAGCTGTTGACAGGGAAAGTTTCAGGCGAAAATGTGGGTGGCCCCGTGTTGATTTTTCAAACCACCGCACAGGGCATAGAGCAGGGCCTGGACGGCTATTTGCGCGTTATGGCTTTAATTTCCATAAGCCTTGCGCTCGCGAATTTGTTGCCCGTGCCCGTGTTGGATGGGTTTACGGTGCTTTCAGCCCTGTGGGAAGGCATTCGCCGCAAGCCTTTGCCCATGCGCTTTCGTGAAATTGCCAACCTCGTCGGTTTTGTATTGCTGATGTTGATGATGGGCTATGCATTTAAAAATGACATTGTACGCTTGTTGAGGTGAGCATGGTTTTGGCATTGGACAGCTCCACCAGCACACTCTCTTTGGCCCTCCTCCATGCAGGCCACATATGCGCTGAGCGCTGGTTTCACCCGCCTGAGCGCTCCAGCGTTGTTTTGCCAGGGGCGGCCTTTGAGATGTTGGCGGAGCAGGGCCTTGTGGCAAAGCAATTGAGGGGTGTGGCCGTAGGGCTTGGCCCAGGCTCCTTTACGGGGCTACGCATAGCCCTCTCCATGGCCAAGGCCCTGGCCTATGCGGCTTCCCTTCCGCTGGCAGGGGTTTCCTCTCTGAAGGCTTTGGCTTTGGAGGGGCCCATAGGCAGGCCTCTGTGGGCCACAACGGTATTCAGAAAAGGCGAAGTATTTGCCGGCTTGTTTTTGCGCACCCCTGAAGGAGCACTTATAGAGTTAGAGGCAGAGCAAACTTTTAAAGTGGCACAATTGGCCAAACGCCTCCAACACTCCCCCGAAAGCCTCGCCCTGGGTTTTGGCATACACAGCTTTAGAGAGGCCTTTTTGGCCGAAGGTGTGCCCCCACAACAGTTGCCCCTCTGCCCTACCTGGCCCTCCGCCGCCGCCATTGCACAATTGGCCCACTTTGCCCCCTTTGACAAAAAAACGCTTTTCTCCCTGGCCCCCAGCTATTTGCGCGGCAGCGGCGCAGAAGCAAACCCCCTGTTTGCACAAAACAGACAAGCCACACCCAGCACACCGGGCACACCAAGCCTACCAGACACACCAAGCCTACCAGACACACCAGCCATGCCGGGAACACAAGCCATGCCCAGTGCACCGGGCAGGCCGGATACACCCAGTACACAAGCCACACCGGGCACGCCGGGGGACACTTTAAATACAGGAGAAGCACTGTGAAGAGAGGGCACATGGTATTGCTGGGGGCCACCGGTATTTTTGGAAAGCAGCTGACGCAGGCCCTTGAGGCCAAGGGTTTTCCCTCCAAGGCCTTAACGCTTGTGGCCAGCAAGCACTCCGAGGGGGAGGAGCTTTCCTATGGGGAGGAGAGCCTCTGTATAGAGGCCATGGCCCCCGCGGCACTCAAGGGAGCAACCTTGGCAGTGCTGGCCTTGCCGAGGAAGCCGGCGGCGCAGGCCATGTTGTGGGCAGAGCAAGCGGGCCTGCGCATATTGGACGCGAGTGGTGGCTCCCTGCCCAAAATTCCCCTCCTCTCCCCCCATGCCCATGCAGAGGGAGCAAAGCTTGAGTGGCCTCCCGCTGAGCAGCACTTGGCGCTGGCCTCACCTTTGGCCCATGCTTTGGCCTGCCTGCTTTTCCCCCTCAGGCCCCTGGGGCGCGTGGAGGCAACGGCCATATGCGGGGCAGCCTGCCTGGGCAAAGGAGGGGTGCAAACCCTGGAGCAGCAGACACTGGCCATGCTGAATGGCCGAGAAGCGGAGGCAGAGGGGGGGCGGCGACAGGCTTTTAATATACTCCCGGCCTTCGAGGGAGAGGAGGGGGGCTTTGCAAACCACGCGGAGGCCGAAGCAGCCGCTGAGCTTTCGCGCTTGCTGGGGAGCCCTGTGGAGCTGGGGCTGCATGTTTTTTTGGCCCCCTTTTTCTTCGGTATTAGCCTCTCCTTCAGCGTTGTGGTTGGAGGCGGCAAGGGCTTGGAGCATTGGCGCAAGGCTTTGGCCTTGGGCCATGGAATAAAAATGTTGGATGGCAACGTGTCGGAATATACGGAGCAGGAAGACACGGTGCAGGAAAACACGGTGCAGGAAAACAAAGCACACAGCCTTTTCCCCATGCCCATGTTGGTAAGCCAGGATGCCTCTTTGCTTGTGGGCAAACTGCGCCTTCAGGGCAATGTTTTGAGAGGGGTTTTGGCCTTTGAGCCGGCCAACCGCCTGGCTGAGTTTGCAGCCACTTTGGCGATGGCGGGGGTGGACGCATGACAACTTGTCAAAAAACGCTGCAGAAGGCGGCTTATGTATTTGAAAATACAAACACTTGCCTTGGCCTGCGCTTTGCTGGAGAAAAGTTTATGGAGATGTTTTTGCGCCTTCGCCGTCTGCTGTTTTTGGGCCTGTTTTTGTTGAGCACCGCGGGGGTCGCTCAAACTTTGAGTTTGTCCTTCAGCTCCTTTGGCTCTGAGCAGGAGTGGGTTTTTGGCAAATCCGCCTGCAACAGCTCCTTCTCCGTTTTTTGGCTGTTTAATCCCATCTACCGCACGGCTTGCTCCGGCTTGCAGCTTTGGGTGAGCACCCAATCCTGCTCAGACACAGAGTCCAGGGTGGATTTGTTTAACATTCCTTCTGACAGGACGGACTTTTTGACAGGCTCCAGGACGGTGGCACTCTCAAGCTTGCCGGGCTTTAAAGGAGAGCTGTCTTGTGGCGCTGAAAACGTGCAAATAGAGCACTATATTTGCGGCGAAATTTTGCTCAGAGACATGCTGGGCAATTGCAATAACGACCCGGAGAAAGTGTCCTCCAATACGCTTTCCGTGGTTTATAAAACCACCGCGCCCCCTGCACCCCTCATTAACAGCTCCGAAGGCTATGATGGAGAAATAACCATACGTTTTTCAGCTTCCGGGGACTATTTGAATGAAGTGCTGCTCTATGGAAAACGCAGTGGCAGCGCAGAAGACTTTGAAGAAATGGGACGTGTGAATTTTGCACTCAACGCCATCAGCGCTTCGGGGCTTGAAAACAACACTCCCTATACGTTTTTTTTGCAAAGCGTGGACTTGGCCGGCAATAAAAGCCCCAACTCCGAGTTAATAGAAGAAAGCTCCGTACATACGGATGGGTTTTGGGATGTTTATAAGCAAAATGGAGGCGCAAGCGGAAGCTGCAGGGTGGCAGGAGGGGGCCTGTCAGGCTTAGGGCTGGTGTTTTTGGGGCTTTGCCTTGGGAGGAGGAGGCGCCCATGCTGAGCTTTGCGTTTTTATGTGCCCTCTCTTCGGGTGTTTTGGGGCAAACGCCGGAAATGCCCTCCAGGCAAGACTTTGCCCTGGAGTTGAGGCTTGGCCCCTACCGCCCCCATGTGGACAAAGCCTTTCCCCCAGGAGAAGGCCCCTATAGGCAGTTGTTTGGAAAAAAACGCATGCTGCTGAGCGAGGCGGAGTTGGACTGGCAGTTTTTTCACGGTTTTGGCTCCCTTGGGGTGGGCATTGCCAGTGGTTATGCGGAGGTTTATGGAAAAGCCCTCATAGGGGGAGAGCCCAGCTTGCAGACGACAAGCCTCAAAATTATCCCCATAAAGTTTTTGTTTGTTTGGCGCATGGACATTTTTGCAAACCATTTTGACATTCCTCTGGTGCCCTATGGCAAGGTGGGCCTCATGCTCAACCATTGGTGGTCCACCAAAGGAGGGAAGACCAGCGAGGCAGCAGGAGAAAAAGCCCGAGGGTGGCGCAGCGGCTATTTGGGTGTTGCAGGCATTGCCGTGCAGTTGGATGCTTTTGAGAGGCAACTGGCCAAAGACTTTCAGGCAAGCATGGGCATAAACCACAGCTATGTGTTTGCGGAATATGCCTTTGAGCAGGTGAAAAGTTTTGGTAAAGCGGGCATTAACTTGTCAGCGGGCCATTGGATGTTTGGCCTGGCTTTCGAGTTTTAGCCCTTCTCCCACGAGGCCTCAATGGCGCTTCAGGTTTTGTTTTTTGCGGTGGCGCGAGAAGTGACAGGCAAAGCCAAAGAGACACGGGCATTGCCCTCACCTGCAAGGGTGGGCGCCGCCATGGAGGCTTTGTGTGTGGACTACCCTCAATTGTTGCCCTTGCGCAAACATTTGCGCGTTGCGTTGAATGCGCGCTTTGTAGATGAGGAGGCCTTGCTGCAAGAGGGGGATGAGTTGGCCCTCATTCCGCCGGTAGCAGGTGGCAAACCTCGCTGCCGCATGAGCGACAGCCCTTTGGAGCCTTCCCCCTTTTTTTCGGAAATGAGCGACGCGGGCTGTGGCGCCACGCTGTGCTTTGTGGGCAGTGTACGCGAGAGGAGCCAGGGGCGCAAAGTGCTCTCCTTGCATTGCGAGGCCTTTGCCCCCATGGCCGAAGAGCGCATGGAGGCCATTGCCGATGAAATACAAAGGCGTTGGCCCGGCACACACATGCGTATGGTGCACCGCATGGGCCTTTTGCTGCCCCAAGAGGCCATTGTGGTTATGTCCGTCGCTTCAGCCCACCGCCAGGCCGCTTTTGAGGCCTGCGCCTTCGCCATAGAGGAGCTGAAACGCGTGGTGCCCATATGGAAAAAAGAAGTATATGAGGACGGAGAAGCTTGGGTGGGCATGGAGCCTCAAAGAAGCTGAAAATGGACAGCAAACCCTTGTTAAAACCCTTGTTAAAACCCTTTTTTAACCCCTTGTTATTCAGTGTTTTATTTTTAAGTGCTGTGTTTTGGGGCTGTGGGCACAAGCTGGAGGATGGGGACTATCAGCTGGTCAGGCAGCACATACTTAAGGATGACTGTGGTTTGGCGGAAGAGCCGGGCCTGTTTGCGGTTGGGCATTTGCGTACAACGGGGGAGCTGGTATTTTGGGGTTATGACTTTTTTGAAATCCAGCTTGTTGGTTTTTATTTGTCAGACACGGAGCGTTGGCGTGCGGATGGCAATGTGGCGAATATAAGCTGGGAGATGGGCGGAACAGCCTGCAAACTGGACGAAATCCGAATGTCCATGGAGGCAACGGTTAAAACAAGAAGAAGCTTTGAGGGGGTTTTTTCCATAAGCACACACACGGCAAAAGCCCCTGAATGTGTTTGCGAGTTGTGGGCGGGTTATGAGGCTGTTTTTCTGGAAAAACCATAATTTTCAACATGCTTTTAAGGGCCGTGGCTGTGGGGGAAGCGGGAGAAAGCACTTTGTGTTTTCGTTATTGCTTCGACAAGCCCATTTATAGCTAAATAAGCTTATGACGACCCCTCAAGAAATGTCCCTCGTTACTTTTTTGCGCAGTGTTCCTATTTTTGGTGGCCTTGAGGGACGCTCCTTGGATCGGCTGATTGAGCGTTTGCAAGAGCAGCGCTTTGAGCCTGGGGAGGTGGTATTCCACGAGGGAGAGTTGGGTCGGACCATGCACGTGTTGCGGGAAGGCGAAGTAGAAATAGTGCGCCGCGCCTCAGGTGGAGCCGAGGTGTTGATAGTGCGCCTGGGTCCGGGCGAAACTTTTGGGGAGATGACGTTGGTGGAGTTGCAGCCCAGGTCGGCCACCGTCATCGCCAAAAAACGTACCCACACCTATTCGCTGACCAACATGGATTTATATAACCTCTACCGCGATGACAACTATGCCTATGTTATTGTGCTGCAAAACATTTGCCGTATGCTGAGCCGCCGCCTCAGAAAAGCCGATGGACGCATTGCTGACTTTTTAACCTTGCAAGAAAAACTTGAAGAGCAGGCCAAAGAGACAGAAGAAGAGAAAAGCACAACACACAAGGCCGAAGGGAAAACAAAAAAGCGCTAACCATGTTTACGGGACTGATTGAAGACATAGGGACAATTTACGCACTGAAGCCAACAGCCCTCAAAGGGGAGGCCCCTCAAGAGGGAGAAGAAGAAGGCGGAGTTGATTTTTGGATAGAGACACGTTTTAGCGAAGGGCGTCTCGGAGAGTCCATTGCCTGTGATGGTTGTTGCCTCACCGTGGTAGAATGGGAGGACACACGCTTTCGCGTGCAAGTTTCTCAAGAGAGTTTGCGTGTGACAACGCTGAAACATTGGAAGGTGGGCCGCCGTCTACACCTCGAGAGGGCTTTGGCCCTGGGCGCACGCATGGGGGGCCACTGGCTGCAAGGACATGTAGACGGTGTTGTGCGCGTATTAGAGTGCTTTGATGAGGGCGCCTCCCGCATTTTGGCCATAGAAATGCCCAAAGCCCTCGCCTATGGCTTTGTCCCCAAAGGCTCCGTCGCGTTGGATGGCACCAGCCTCACCATTAACCGCATGGACGAAAATGGTTTTTGGATAAACCTCATTCCCGAAACTTTGCTGCGCACTCACCTTGGCGACAAAAAAACCGGCGATGAGCTTAACCTCGAAATAGACATTCTCGCCAAATACATTGCCCGCCTTGCAACGCTGGGACAATTGCCTGAGCGCTAGACCGCTTTCCCGGCAAGCTTTCAGAATTGTTTTATGGACGAAGGTGCGAAGGCATTTCCACTGTCTGCCCCAAAAGGCCCGGGAGGTGGCCTGGAAAATATACCCATGGGGCGCTCCTGAGCGCAGGCGGGAAGTTGTGCTCACTTTGCAGCTCCTCGGCACTTCTGTCCTCGCCGTCTATGTCATTCGCACCTATGTGGGGCCATGTTGTGTTGCCCTCCGTGTTTTGCATGCCGATGAAGGCAGCGTTTTCTGACAACACGCCTGCGTTGTTTCCCACCACGCGCCCAACCTCGACAATGCCGCTAAGGCTTGGGTTGAGCGCCAGGCTGTTTTGCACCGTGCCGCTGCCCTCGTTCCACCCCACCACGCCGCCGACATGGTTGTTGTAATAAGTGTCGTTGCCAATAACAATGCCTGTGGCATAGCAGGCTTGCACCGTGCCGGCGTTTGAGCCTGCCACACCACCGGCGGTGCCGCCGGTGACGTTGCTTGTGGCATAGCAGTTTTGCAAAATGCCAGCGTTTGAGCCTGCCACGCCACCGACGGTGCCGCCACCGAGGGTGCCCGTAACATTGCCTGTGGCATAGCAGTTTTCCACCATGCCGTTGTTTTGCCCCACCACACCACCGTTATAGCCGACAGAGCCCCCGGCAACAGTGTTGCCTGTGGAATAGCTGTTTCGTATTGTGCCCCCGCTGAAGTTTAGGCCTGCCACACCGCCGCCAGCAGAGGGGCCCATGGGAAAAACATCCCCGGTGGAATAGCAGTTTTCTACCGTGCCACTGTTTTGCCCCACCACGCCGCCACCGTTGCCACCATAGCCGCCCTGGGAAAAAATGTTGCCTGTGGCATGGCAGTTTTGCAAAGTGCCGCTGCTCTCCCCCGCCACACCACCCGCATACTTAGAGCGGATGGCAGCGCCTGTGGAATAACAGTTTTGCACCGTGCCGCCTGCGTTCACCCCCACCACGCCGCCGGCAACGCCCGTGGCGCGGCGAAAATCCACGTTGTTGCCATCTACATCCTCTGTGGCATAGCAGTCTTGCACGGTGCCGGTGTTCCACCCTACCACCCCGCCGGTAAAGCTCGTGCTGCCATAATAAGCGCTGCCACCGGTGACAATGCCTGTGGCATAGCCGTTTCGCACCATGCCGCCTGCGTTAAGCCCCACCACCCCGCCGGTATGGCTGCTGCTACCATTGCCATTCCCGTGAGTCCCTGTAACACCACCTGTGGCGTGGCACTCTTCTATTGTGCCTCCCTGGTTAGAGCCCACCACGCCGCCGGTATAGCCATTGCCAGCATAAAGAGAGCTGCCGCCCACAACCTCGCCTGTGGAATAGCAGCCTCGCAGCGTGCCGCTGTTCCATCCTACCACTCCGCCAATAAAGCCGTCGCTGTCCATACCATATATGGGGTGGCCGCCGTCTCTGACGAGGCCTGTGGAATAGCAGTTTTCTACCGTGCCGCTGTTTTGCCCCACCACGCCGCCTATGCGAGCAAATGAGCGCTCATGGGGGGAGCTGACATTTCCCGTGGTGGAGCAGTTTTGCACGGTACCTCGGTTTTCTCCTGCCAATGCGCCGACCCAACCGTCACCGTTCATGCTGCCGCCTGTCAACCCAAGGTTTTCAACCACCGCGTCTGAGCCCAGGGCGCCAAACATGCCATGGAAGCCGTTGTCAGAGGCATGCACGGTGAGGCCGCTGAGGGTGTGGCCTTCACCGTCAAAGCTGCCGGTGAAGGGGGCATCCTCGCCGCTGGTGGTGAAGGGGTTGAAGAAGCTGCCTATAGGCCTCCAATTGCTTTGGCCCTCAGGGGGAGGAGGCAGCACAACATTTTGGGAGAGTTGGTAGTGTTTGGCTAAGCCGGCCGGGGTGTTTGCATATGCATTAAAAGCCTCAATGTTGTGCTGGCCAACGGGAATGGGGCGTGTTTTTTCCTGCCCATCCCTAATGGCAATGCGGGTGCTTTGGCTTCCATGGGCATATGCATAGCCCTGCGGAATGCCAAGCAGCCTGAAGCTTATGGCCGCTGAGCCTTCGGCAAATGCCCTCGCACCATCATAGTCAACCCTTATCTCAAAAACCCTCGCCCCCTCTGAAAAATGGTCTATAATACCCAAGGAGAGCCCGGGTACATGGCTTATGCCAAAGCCCAACATGTTTGCCTCGGCCTCGCTTTCAAACCCCAAAACCCTGACAAAAAAAACGGTGGAGCGCTCGCTATATGTTTCTGCTTCCATAGGCGTAAGCACCGCTGTGCTGGGAATAATGTCAACGCTAAGGAGCAAGGCGTCCGAGGGGAGGAGGCTCCACTGTGCAAAAACGGTGAGGTTGGCCTCAACAGGCGTATGGGTTGAAAAAGGCATTCCGCTCCCATCGGCCGCCATATTCCACCCCTCAAAGCTATAGCCTGGCCGGGTGGGGTTTTCGGGCAACTGATCGAGGGTTGTGGCGGGGGAGCTGAGGGTTTTGCTTTGCGGGTTTGCCTCGGTGCTGCCAAGCTCGTCGTTGTTTTTGTCAAAGTGGACAACAAAGGTGGTGCATGGGTTTTGTTTTTCCCCAGGCTCTTTGGGCTCTGGCGGCGTTGTGCTCGGGCTTTGGGTTTCTTCTGGCGTTTCCAAAGGCAGCTGTGGATCTGCGCAAGCGTTTAAGGCCACCCCCAACACCAGAAGGCCCAGTGCGCCACGTTTAAACCGTCTCATAACAAGCTCCATTTCCCCATTTTAAAAGCCGGAATACATGTGCCAATACATGTGCCCGTTCCCCAGGCAGAACGGCGCTTGAGACAGAATTTTTTCTGCTCGCAGCTCCGTTTTTTGCCACCTCCAGCCCCTTTTGTCCAAGCTTGTTTTGTGGAGCTTCAAAACCCTTTGAGGCCAGCTGCAGGGCAGAGGGTTTCAGCGTCTGCATGCCTCAGAGTGGTTTAGTTCAGCATATGTTCGAGCATGGGTTTCAAAGTGTGCTCGTCCAGGCCCCATGGCTGTACAAGTTGTCGCATGGCCAGTTTGAGGCCTTCTAGGGTTTTAAAGTCTTTGGCCTGGAGAGCTTGTTGATGGAACTCAAAAAACAATGAGGCAATCAGCAAGCAACCTTCGGCCATTTTTTGTTTGTCGGCATTGCTCAGGGTGTCCAGTTGGGGAAGCCTTCCCAAAACCTGATCATAAGCCTTGGAAATGGCCTCAAGTTTTGTGTCCTCAAATGTTTCTCCATAAAAAATGCTATAGGCGGTGCCGACCAAAACGGCGACGGCAAAGCTGATGTTTCCGTGGCGGTTTCGTTTTTTTGTCTCCGCGTAGATCATCCTCATCGCCTTATTCAGCGAGGCCTTCAGTTCTGCCTCTTGGTCCCCATTCAAATTTAATGTTTTGACATATTCGTCGACAAATGCGGAGGAGGCGGTGGGCCTATATTGGTGGCGCGCTTTAACATAGGGAGCCTGTGCAGCTTGCTCTGTATTTTGGTGTTGGGTTTGGGCTGCAATATTTTGGGCTGCAATATGTTGTGTTGTTGTGTTTGGAGCTGTTTTTTGGGGTGCTGTTTTGCCCTCGGGTTTCAGCCTATAGTCCGCATCTGTCTCCAGGGGTTTTTCGCCTCGTGCAATTCTTTTTTTATTAATGCTGTTGAGCAATATTTTTCTGGCGAGCCTGTCTTGGACAGTGGAGTTAATGTTTTGTTGCCACATGTTATTGGGGTTATAGGGGTTGAGGATGCTTGGGTTCGTCACATCCCTCTCATATTGCGCAAAACTTGTTTGCGAGAAGCCCGCCGACAAGCACCCTAAAACCAAAAACCAACCTAAGCGTTGCATACCTATGCTCCTTCCATCCATATGGGCTCCCTCTCAATGAGGGAGGTTTTGAGAAAAACCTGTCAGAGCATATTGCAGGTGGTTGAGGAAGCATAGGCGCTTTGCCGTGGGCGTAAACAAGGGTGCTCTCTTTCTGCATTCCCCTGCACTTTGCTCTGTCTCGCCTCCCGGCGAAGGGGTTTTTTTGTTTTTGGTTTTGGTTTTGTTTTTTCCCTCCAGGGGGGGAATGTCGCCTCCGGCGAAGGGTTTTCTTTGCCCTCCCGGGCAGGGTTGTTTTTCAGAGTGGGCCTGCGGCCCGGCTCATTTCGCCCTGCGGGCGCAGCTGAGACTCGCTTCGCTCGTCTAACTCCGCTACGCACAACATGCGAGAGAGCAAGCTCTCTCTCATGCTGTGCTCCACTCTGTTTGGCCTTCGGCAAGTCACTTTTTAGAGGCGAGCTAAAGCTCGCCTACACTCCGCTCCATGAATGACAAGCGAGAGCAAGCTCTCTCTTGTCATTCCCTCCGCTCCGTTTTGTCTGAACAAAAAAAGTAACCAAAAAAAATCACCCTGCCGGGGGCTTACGAGCGGCCCCAGGAAGGTTTTAATACGAGCAACCGCTGGCGCACTAAACCCTCTGAGCGCAACTCGGAAGAGGCTCCCCTTGCTCGCCCAACCCCCT
>Ga0099364_10001255_pt1 | contig 42379 bp, 36 predicted proteins | sample TergutTh196P3_FD_73070 | JGI IMG/M metagenome (GOLD analysis project Ga0099364, IMG submission 73070) | Microcerotermes parvus P3 segment gut microbial communities from Pointe-Noire, Republic of the Congo - Th196 P3 | ecosystem: Host-associated > Arthropoda: Insects > Digestive system > Gut ...
AAGGGTGGAGGAGGAGTTGTTATACAAAAAGCACAAAGCAAAAACGAAAAATGATAACAAGAAAGAATGAGTTCCTTATTAAGGGGGGGGGGGGGGGTAAACATCGAGGCGGATTTTTGGCTGGTTTTTAGGCTCATAGGTTAATAATAGCATATTTTGGAGGATTTGACAATAGGCGTGGTTAGAAACGGGGTAACGATGAAACGCGGATTTACGCAGATTGAACGCAGATTAACGCGGATAGCTATGAGAGTTAATATATCTGATCTTATCATACATATACAAACAAGATATAATACTACTTATGAAAAACAATAAACTTGCAAAACCTATTGGGTTTTTGCTCTTTGTTTTGGCGGCATTGATAATAATGCTGGTTATGCCTTTTTCCCCGGGGCTTGATGTCAGGGGGCATTTAATGCTGGGAGCTGTTCTTATTGCTATTGGTATTTGGGTGTTAAAACCGCTTAACCTTCCTTATTCTATAGGCGCTTTATTCCTTGCCAGTTTTGCATTGATTATAGGACTTAAACCAGCAGTGGTGTTTTCCGGCTTTGCAGAGTCCGCTGTTTGGACATTAGTTCCCGCTCTTTTCTTTGGCACGGTCTTACGAAAAACCGGGCTTGGCAAAAGTATCGCTTTTGCAATAATCAGGCTGTTCCGTCCTTCATACCCCTCTTTGATAATGGCATGGGTTGTTATTGGCGTTGTGTTGAGTATTTTTACGCCATCAATGACCGTTCGTGTTGCAATTATGATTCCCATTGCGGTACAGTGCTGTGAATTGTGCGGATTAAAAAAGAATTCAAAAGGTCAATCATTAATAATGCTGACGGCTTTTGCAATGGCACTTTTGCCCGGCAGCGGCTGGCTTACAGGCGTACTTTGGGGCCCGATTGTGCAGGGCTTTTACAATGCCGTACCTGAAATGTCAGGCTTAATTAATTTTGACAGTTGGCTGTCTGTTATGCTGATCCCCATGATTATTGTATCGTTATTATTGGTTATTATTAGTTACTTTGTTCTGCGCCCGGAAGATAAACTTTCCAAAGAAGTTTTTGCCTCTTTGCAGACAGGTGAAAAAACAAAACTTACAAAAGATGAAAAAAGCGCGGGTATAATTTTATTAATAGTATTCGCTTTGTTTATAACAAGCAGCTTACATAACCTTCCTGCCGCTGCCATTTGTTTAGCCGCTGTAATAGCGTTCTTTGTTTTAAAAATACTAACCCCGGAAGACATTGGAACAGGCATAAGCTGGGATTTGGTAATTTTTGTTGCAATGGCACTAAGCATAAACGGCATTTTCAGAGAGACAGGCATTTCAACATGGTTAAGCAGAATAATTGTACCTGCGGCAGGACCCATTGCAGGCAGCCCTTGGACATTTTCAATGATCATGCTTGTTATATTGTTCGCATGGCGTTTCTTTGACATAGCTCTATTTGTTCCCACTATGGCAATTTTAGTTCCCGTACTGCCCGACATTCAAGCGGCGTATGGCATAAACCCGCTATTGTGGATTCCGTTGTTTGTCATGTCAGGCAATGTATTCTTTATGAATTATCAGAATATGTGGGCAATGATGGGTTCAAACATTGCAGGCGACCGCAGCTGGACACCCAAACATTTATCCACATACAGCGTGATATATTTTATTCTTTGTTTGATTGTAATAGCTGTGATAGTACCAATATGGCTAAGGATGGGCGTGGTGTAGGTATTCCTGCCCAACAACCCCTCTATCAAGGGGTTTGTTATGAGAGAGAATGAAGAATTTGTTCACGCGAAGCCGCGAAGACGCAAAGGTTAAGAAAAGATTTCGAACAACAGCTTAGCGTTCTTAGCGGCTTTGCTAGAAGCTATCGCTGCAAAAAGCGTGAGGCAAATGAATATGCAACAGAAACAATACAAAGCTTGTAATTATGCTCCAAAGAAATCATTAAGAATTGCGAACTGTCAGTACCTTCTATACACCACTGCCCCGTAAGGGCTTAAATTGACGCAGGGTTTGGGTCTGTACCCTTGCGAGCTTATCTCTGTGGTGTAGGTTCTGTGGGTTTCGTCGTTTGCTATAAGCAGGTTTTTGCCTGTAAAGCCTTCGGGCAGAACAAAGGTTCTTTCTTCGCCGGAAAAATTACAAACAACAAGCAGTTTTTTATTTTGATAAGTTCGTTTATAAACAAATAAATCGGAATGTTCGGGCAATAATAATTCAAAATCACCGTAAGTTATTATGTCCATTTCTTTGCGAAGCTGAATCAGTTTTTGATAATATTTAAATACCGATCCCAAGCGGTTTTTTTGTTCCTCGGCATTAATCTCGGTGTAATTGGGGTTCAGCATAATCCACGGCTCATTTTTTGAAAATCCTGCGTTAGGACCATCGTTCCATTGCATTGGAGTACGGGCATTGTCGCGGCTTTTTAACCGCATAAAACGGAGCATATCTTCCTTTGAAAAATGATTGGACTCTTCTGCGAATATCTTGTACGCGTTAATGCTCTCTAAATCGCGGAAATCGCTTATGTCTGCAAATGGCGCATTTGTCATGCCAAGTTCTTCGCCCTGATAAATAAACGGCGTTCCCTGCATAAAGTGTAAGCAGGTTGCAAGCATGGTCGCGGATTTTTCACGGTGTTCGGTATCATCGCCAAGCCGTGAAACAATACGAGGCTGATTATGACTGCACCAGTATAACGCATTCCAAGCACGGTCATTAATACCCGTCTGCCATTTTTCAAAAACATATTTTAAATCCAGTAAATTAATTTTATTGTCTGTCCATCTAAAATCGCCGGAACCGTCTAAATTAAGGTGCTCAGAGTTAATTACCATGTTAAGTTCTGTGCCGTCTGAATTGGCATACCTTACCACATCATCGACCGAGACACCCCCTGTTTCACCTATCGTTACAATATTGTATTTTGAAAATACTTCGCGGTTCATTTCCTGCAGATATTCATGTACGCGGGGACCATTGGGAACAAGCAGTTTTTCATTGCCATTCGGAAAAACAAGCTCGCCTTTTGAATTAACAGGTTTGGAAATAAGATTAATGGCATCCAAACGGAAACCGTCAATTCCCCTGCCCAGCCAAAACCGCATAATGCAGTAGATCTCTTCGCGCATTACGGGATTTTCCCAATTAAGGTCAGGCTGATTAGGCGAAAAAAGATGCAAAAAATATTCGCCTGTGCCTTCATCATAAGTCCATGCAGGACCGCCAACCCACGATAACCAGTCATTAGGCGGAACATATTTTTTGCCTTCTTTTTTTGGTTTGCGCCAAATATAAAAATCACGAAGCTGACTATTGGGTTTTGATCGGCTTTCCTTAAACCACGAATGTTCAATCGATGTATGATTGGCGACAAAGTCCAAGACAACTTTTATTCCCAAATTATGCGCCTTTTTAACAAGGCGGTCAAAATCCGGCATGGTTCCAAAAACAGGATTAACAGAGCGGTAATTGCTTACATCATAGCCATTGTCTTTCATGGGGCTTTTGTTAACGGGGGAAAGCCAAATAACATTTGCCCCCAATTCTTTTATATAGTTAAGTTTGGAGTAAACGCCGTTAAGGTCGCCTATACCATCTCCATTGGAATCGCAAAAACTGGGAATATAAATTTGATAGACTACGGCGTTTTTCCACCAGTCTTTTGCCATGTTTTTTCCTATCTAAGCGGCAGTGTTCCGGGAACTTGCAAGGTAACGGGATCGCTGCCAAAAGCCGGAATTCCAAAATCAAATGAAACATTTAAATTACAGGCAATTGAACCGGCTGTTAATAAATTCGCCGCCAAGACACGAACAAGATCTGCTTGATACACGGTAAAACGCATAGAAACAGGAGTTGTGGAATTTGGTCTAAGCGGATCGGCAGTTGTTGTACTGTTAACAACAGAAGTTCTGTTTACCTGAAAATCAAAGTTGATTCTTGGAGACGGCAATTCAAAAGGATTGGGATTTTGAACATTTACAGTAAATACGACAGTTGTACCCGAAAGATCCATTCTTTCAAATCTTATGGCAGGGGCGGTTAATCGTGGAATTTGCGGCAGGGGAAGACTACCCTCATGCTCCAAACGCCAAACCTTGTCTCCTATAACGGGAATGGGAAATTTCACCGCCAATGCAACTTTATAATTTGCCGCGTTTCTGCCTTTTAATGAGGTAATCGCATTAAAAGCCTCCAAATACTCAACCCTTACAGGTACTTCTACAATGGTGGTATTCCTTGCCCTAAGCCGCTGGTTATTCCTTATGGTTCCGTTTATTAATGAATTTGCATTAAGAAAGAGCTCCCATCCAATCTCGGGGAAAGGAATATCAAACCCATTGGGGTTTTCAATCTGAACTTTGCACAAAAGCTGTGCCCCGTTAAAATTGACACCCGTAAGCTCTACGGAATGAAGCGATACAATTGGCTCGTCCAGTGCCGATATAAGGGTCTCGCAAGCAGAAAGACACAACATAATACAGACAGTAATAATGGTTAAAATAATTGTTTTTTTCATGAATAATCTCCTTAATTAAGGGTTATTATAGCACATTTTTGCCGATAAATATATATGAAAACTATTATTCTCAAGATTATTATAACTATCGCCGGAATTTATTTTTTGTCATATTTAACAACCTGTAAATCGCCGCCGCCCCCTCCCGAACCTGTTGTGGAACTGCCGCAAGCGCCTGTATTGAGTCTGCAGGATATAAGGGTGGAAAGAATCAATAATACTATGGTGGAATTATATGTTTCTGTTGACCTGGAAAACCCCAATGGGTATGAACTGCCCCAGCCTAGACTGGCTTTTGATTATCAGGTGTATGAAACTTCGATAATACGGAGCAGGCTAAGAAATCAGGGGGTACTTCCCGCTTTTTCTACTACAAATGTTGTGTTTGGAATAATTGTTTATTACAGGGATCTTTATTTGGTTTTCCCGGAATTACAAAGGTTAAGATTCAGGGAAGCTCCCAGCGTTCTTAAACTAACCTGTGATTTGGGAGTTCCTGTAAAGGACGATGAACCGACAAATTTGCAAGTTTCATATACATTGCCTTTACAATGGTAAGAATTAAACTTTGTAAGATTTAGAATGTGACATAGAACCGCCTCTCCATGTTTTTTTGAAATTTTTTTAAAATTTTTTCATTCTCGAGCAAGCAAAACGGCACTTTCGCGCCATATATATATATGAAAAACATATACCTTTTGCTTGCCGTACTTTTGTGCGGTGCGGGGCTGGCTGCGGAACCACCCGTCAACCCCATTAACTGGAGTCTTTTAACAAGCGGAATGTGGGAAGAAACCTCGCTTTCCGGCGGAACTCTTCATAACCGTTTGGATTTCAGGCTAAACTTCCCCGCTTTAGATAATTTTGGGGATATCACACTAAGAGGGCAGATATTGGATAGACGCCCCTTAAACCTGGAATTCACTTTTGGTAATCCTGAAAGACAAATTACCCATTATCAGGGCAGTCTGTACCACAAACAGACGGGTTCAAGGCTGTTATATGGCGCGTTGGATGAATGGGGGTTATCCGCCAGAATTCGTAACCCGTGGATTAGATCCCCTCCTTATGCGGAAAATCACAAACCGCTGATTGCTGACCTTAAAACAACAGCAGCATCAACCAAAGAAGATGAAGTATATCTGTATTTATCCTCCCCGTTTTTAAATTTATTGCCAAATGTAAAAGGGCGTGCCTTTGTATCTGCTCAAACGGAAATAGAAAAATTAACTCCCGCTATTGCCGGAGGTATCGATCTTTCCCTGCCAAATAAATCAAGCCTTTTATTTGAAACCTTTTACACATGGGCGTTATTACCGCCTAAAAGCGGCAGCTCATGGTTTTCCGACCCTCCGCCTTTGCCGGAAAGAGAGTTTAATTTATACGCAGCCGGAATTTTATTTTCTAACTCCATGCTTTCTATCAGCTCGGACTTTGCATTGTCTGAAACCTTTGCCTGGGGTACTGATATTTACGCAAATTTTGGAATTTCCATATCGATGCAAGTTCCCTGGGAAACGGGAAGAATTGCAAGGCCGCTTACTGTTTCACTGGCGGCTGACGGAGCCGGGAAAAGATTTGTTTACAGGGATGGGGCGGATCATGGCACAGCATTTAGAACTGCCGCAAAAATTGAGTTAAAAGGCTCATATAACTCTTTATTGCGGCTTGGCACAACGCTGCGAGGACCTGAATTTGGTGAAGGATTCAGGCGTTCGTCAACTAATTTTTACTGCCGTCTGCCTTATAAATCGGGAAACAATAGTTTTGTAAGATTAACAAGAATATCAATTTCAGCGGACAGAAACGCTGATAATCATTTAAGAATTACAGACAGGCTCTATGGTTATATAGGATTATCACTGGATTTATCGAAATTTGGCATAAAAACACCTCTTGGGGTTTATTTAAACGGTTCAATTAGGGGAATTACTGCTCAAGAAGACATAATTATTCCATATCCTATCCCTATAAAGCCGTGGACATTTGAAGATTGTTCATTTTACTGTGAATTTACATATTCCCCGTCAATTTATCAATTTAAAACAAGGGTAGGATACTCAAATAATGCAAGAAACAGCCAAATTTGGGATTTTTCCACAAGCGGATCTGTCCGATTTAAACAAGGCAGGCTAAGCTTTAAAGCAGCCTCTCCCAGGTTCCCTGATTTGTGGAATTTCACCCTTTCCTGGCGTTTGGAGGTAAATAAGGAATAAAAGCCTAAAATCCGGGCATTCTTGGCTTTTTACAGATAAATTTGTTAAAAATAACAATTACAAATGAAAAAAAGATGTTAAATTATTTGTATTTTCTACAATAATATGTTAATATTAAAGAACAGTATATTTAAGGAGGATGTATGCCTGCCGGTGTAACAATAATGATTGTTGACGACTCCAAAATTATGAGAAACACGGTTAAGGGTGTTTTCTCGGGGGTAGAGTCTGCCTGTAGTTTCATTGAAGCAAAAGACGGAGAAGAAGCTCTTGCTCTTTTGGAAACGCAAACAGTTGATTTGATTTTACTTGACTGGAACATGCCAAGATTGTCTGGGATTGATTTTCTTAAACAAGTCAGGGCTATGGAACATTACAAGGATCTGCCCATTATCATGGTAACCAGTGAAGCTGCAAAGTTTAATGTTATAGAAGCATTAAAACACGGAGCCACTGATTATATTACAAAACCAATTAAACTTGACTTATTCAAGCAAAAATTGGCAAAACTTCGTTTATTCAGGATGTAACTATGTTAGTAGAATTACAAAACTATGTTGAACCTTTTGTAGAGGTTACAGTCAACACATTTAAAGAATTTGTCGGTATTGAAATTCAGCCAAGGCATCCGCATTTTTTGGATCCGGAAAAGGAGTTTGAATGGGATATTTCGGCAGTTATCGGGCTTTCAGGTGCTGTTAAAGGTGCTGTTATCATCTCAATGAAATCTGAGTTGGCAGTAAAGCTTACAGATATGCTTGCAGGAGAAGGCCATTCGGAAATTGATGCTGATGTGGTTGATGCCATTGGTGAAATTAACAACATTATTGCAGGGAACATAAAACCCAAGGTTCCAAATGGGGATAAGATTGTAATTTCCATTCCTACCATTATTAAAGGAAAGGAACATTCAATCGCATGGCCAAGTAAGCAGACACGCATCCTTTGTATTCCGCACAAAGCTTTTGACAATGACATTTTTCACTTAATGGTGGCTATAGAATTGGATCCGGATAATTGAAATAAGGTGTATTTATGAAACATGTTTTTGTGTTTGATCCTAAAGCCTTTTACAACCAGCAATGGAAAATGGATAATATCCTTGACGGTATTGGGCAGTTTTTTCGAACACAAGATAGACCTGATTTCTCTATTCAATTCTCGCGTTACCGCAGAAATGCAATGGCAATAATTCAGGAAGAATCGGAAAAAGCAACGCCCGGCGATATCGTAAGAATTTATGCAATAGGCGGAGAAGAAATTCTTTTTGATTGCATGAATGCCGTTACTCATTTTCCAAATATGCAGATTGCGGCAGTTCCGCATGGGGATTCAAATGATTTCTTAAAAGTATTTGGAGAAAATAAAGCGGAGCTTTTTAAAGACATTCCGGCGCTTGTACAGTCTGACGCGCTTCCTACAGATGTAATAAGATGGGGCGTAAATTATGCGTTAAACTGCTGTTATATAGGCATGAATTCCGCTATCTCAAAAAGAATTAAAGAAAGGAAATCAAAATTTAACAAAGGCATTTTTATTGTCATTTCAAAAATATCGTCTTTTATAAGCAATATACTTACCGCGTTTGATAAGCAGGCTGCCAGGCGGCAATATAAAATTACCATTGACGATGAAGATTTTTCCGGACATTACAGCCTTATCCATGTCGCAAATTCTCCGTTTTACAACGGAAAAATGACAGGAGCCCATGATGCCACTCCGGACGACGGTATTTTAGATATTGCTCTTATAAAAGCGGCTCATCCATTAAAAACATTAAGATCGATGAGAAGATATTTACGCGGAAAAAAACCTAAAAACTGTGTTTTTGTTCAAGGAAAAAAAATATCGGTTCAATCGGACACTCCAATGTGGGTTCAAATGGATAATGAGTATATTCAAGATACCAATGTAAACTTATCCATGATTCATCATGCTATTCAAGTGGTAGCGACAGAAGGGTTATCTTACCCAATAGCTTCAATTACGGCGCTTTAAGGAAGGCAATATTAATGGAAAAGAAAAACATTGAAAATACAAGATCACGAAGAATTGCGAATATTTCTTCTATTGTTCTTGTTATTTTTATGAGCGCTGTATATATCTTTGAAACATTAATCGCAGAACTTGAGGTTAGTTATAGCTTAATTGGGCTTGTTATGCTTGTAGGGTTCATAATAACAATCTCGATTGTAAGAAATACCCTTAACCATCATAAACTGGCGTTTAATATGCCGTTTTTTATACAGGCATATTACACCGGTATTATGTTAATAAATAACTGGCAAACATCTCATTATCTGCTTGTTTGTGTAGCATTATGTGCAATTAGTTGTATATATTCAAATTATTACAGAACCCTTACATATATTATTATACAACATCTTGTTATTGCGGCTTTAATTATAAGAGGTAATCCAATTGCCGGGCACAGCGTATCATTATTTATTCTGCTAATTAACTGGGTTATATGTATTTTTGGCAGTATTATTATGTTACAGCTTACAAGGTCCGCAACAATAGTTTTAGCCAAAGCTGTAGAAAATAAAAATTCATTCAGAGACCTTTTAGATACTACAGAAAACTTTGTTGCCATGATAGACAGCAAAAACGAAGTTGTTTATGCGAGTAAAACACTTTCCCGTTTAGGCAATGTAGAAGAACCGGAGCTTGTTCAGGGAAGACCGCTTATAGACCTTTTCCCCGGAAAAAGCCTTAAAATTCAAGCGGGAAAATTATTAAAAGAAAAAGACGATTACGCAGAAGACTGGGAATTCTCTCTTGACGGACAAAAGCGGTTTTTTAAAGCTGTTTCTCACAGGCTGCCGGGGTTAAGCGAAGGCACTCTTATTTCTCTATATGATATGACACACCTTGCCGAGCGCGACGAAATTGCCGCAATGAAAGACAGTATGAAGATTGGTCTTTTCTTTATGGACAAAGAATTCATTATCCAAGACCACTATTCCCGCTATTTGGAAGAACTATTATCAGAGTCTCGTCTTTTTGGAAGAACTTTTACCGATATTATAGCAGATTCAGTCACCCCCAGCGAACTGGAAGCTGTAAAAGATTACTTTAAGATGGTCCTTGAAAACACTTATGATCAGGATATGCTGGAAGACATTAACCCGTTAACCGAACTGCATTATGTTAATAGAAGAAACCAAGAGAAAAAAGTTTTTCAGTGTGAATTTAACACTGTTGAGCGCGGTCACGGAGAAATATTTATCCTTGTAACCGTTTATGATATTACATTAAGAGTAGAACTCCAACAGAGATTAGCGGAAGAAGAAGCAAGACGGCAGGAAGAAATGCAGTCTGTGTTTGAGCTAATTCAAGTTTCCCCAAGTGTATTTAACGACTTTATGCAGGATACAGAACATGAATTTAACACAATCGATAAAATATTCAAAAACGAAAAATTATCTGCGCATGAAGCACTTATAAAAGTGTATCAATCTGTTCACGCTGTAAAATCCAACGCTGTTATTTTAGGCTTAAATATATTTGGCAATAAAGTACATAATCTTGAGTCTAAAATTAAAAAAATGCGCGAGTATCAAGGTGAAATTCCGTTTAATGAAATGTTAAACCTTACTATGGATATTGAAAAATTGTCCAAGGAAAAAGAAGGATTTAAAGATATTATTAAAAAGCTTGAATCGTATGTGGGTTCAGGCAGCACGGCTATTGGCGGCAGCGATGACCAGAATGTAAAAGTATTGATTGACTCACTTGAAAAAACCGCAGCAAGAGTTGCGGAAGATATGGAAAAACGAATTAAGTTTATTGCCAATGATGTTGATAAAGATGCCGTACTTAAGGGGCCTCGCCGCATTATAAAAGAAATTCTTATGCAGCTTGTCCGTAACTCTGTTGTACATGGAATTGAAACGCCTGATGCCCGAAAAGCAAAGGGCAAAAATGAAACAGGTGTTATTAAACTTTCAATTACATTAACACCTGATAAAAAAACCGTTCACTTAAGATTAACCGATGACGGAAAAGGTCTTGACTATAATAAAATTGCAGAAAGAGCGGTAAAAAATAATATATTAAAGAAAGAAGAAGTAAATAACAAAGATTTACTTTTAAAAGCAATTTTCTCGCCCGGCTTTAGTACTGCGGAAACCGAAGGAATACATGGCGGACGCGGTATTGGTTTAAATCTTGTACGAGACCGCATAAAAGAAGTAAATGGAAATGTTAAACTAAAATCGGAAGTGGATAAAGGTACTATTTTCTTTATTACAATTCCGGTTTAGAAAGACCTGCTCCAATAGCTGTTGTGTATTCAGGATATTCAGGATAAATAAACTCTATCTCATACATATCAGAAATGGCGGCTAACACTTTCTGTCCTATTGGGTTCTTACTGCCATTACCGGTAACAACTACTCGTTTGGTATCTCTGGCTCTTGCCGCAAAAACGGAAAGAACTCCAATTACCTGATACACCATATTAATAATTGCAAGAGCTATGTCCGCAGGGCTTGCGGTATCGAGCATTTTTCCAAAATTGGAAGCTGTACTTTCAGGATTTAAAAAACTTATGCTTGTATCTGTTATATCGCCAAGCAGAAGATCTACATGATTTAATGCGCCTGTTTTTGCAAGTTCCATAATATCGGTAAATTCAGACTTTTGTAATAGCTTTTTTCCAAGTCCAAGAATAGTGCCTCCGCCAACGCCTGATCCTCCAAAATGCACTATTCCGCGGTCACCCTTGCCCGCTTCTATAATTACAGTACCCGTTCCAACATTGGCAATAATAATGTTTTCCAGTTTAGAAAGGTACATTCCGCCAATACCTATAGCTTCAATTTCATTTACTCTGCTTGTAGGAATGCCAAAAATGTCATTTTTTATTTTTGAAGATCCCGCGCCTGTTATAAATATTTTTTCTACAGTTTCAATTTTAATATTATTTTCTGAAACAATTTTGCCAAAAGCTCCGGTTGCCGCCGTTACAGCATCCTGAGCCTTTGTTTTTATTTTATTCATAAGTTTTCCATTTTCTATGGAGACAGCTTTTGTTGTGGTACTGCCAATATCTATTCCAATAATCACAATAACTCCTAATTGATACTATTCATCCCTAAATTGATCGGATATTTTTAAAAATATCTTTATTAGTTCGGGATCAAATTGAGTTCCGCTGCCTTCTTTAATTATTTCAACGGCTTCTTCATGGGTATAAGAGTTCTTGTAAGGGCGTACAGAAACAAGCGCGTCATAAACATCGGCTATTGCCATTACGCGCCCCAAAAGAGGTATTTCCGGCCCTTTTAACCCTGAGGGGTAACCGGAACCATCCCATTTTTCATGATGGCTTTCTGCAAAAACTTTTGCATATCTTAAAAATTCACTTTCAACAGCCAGCATTTCAACTTTTTCCACTATTTGTTTTCCAATATGTGTATGTATTTTTATATCTTCAAATTCATCTCCGCTTAACTGCCCCGGTTTTCTTAAAATACTGTCGCTTATAAATATTTTTCCTACATCATGAAGCTGGCAAGACTGAACCAGCAGTTCAATATCCCATTCTTCGGCTTCTTCCATATAAATGCTGTTTGTTTTTACTTCTGTCAACAAAAGGCGTATGCCTTTTTGTGTCCGTTCAATGTGCCTTCCTGTAATATCGTCACGGTATTCTACAAGCTCTGCCATTGTTTTTAAAAGAACATTTTGAAGCTGCAAAACGCTTTGGGTTTTTTCATCAACCAATTTGCGAAGATTATCATTAAAAAACTTTAATTCAGCAGCCTGATGTTCCAAAATAACTCTTTGTTTTTCTACAAGCAGGTGAACTTCGATTCTTTTTAAAAGCAAAACAGGCTGAATGGGCTTGGAAATATAATCTATTGCCCCAAGAGAAAGTCCTGTTACTTCGTCTTCTGCTTCTGTATGTCCGGTTAAAAAAATTACAGGGATATCCTTTGTTTCCGATTTTGATTTTAATGCCTTTATGGTTTCATAACCGTCAATTTCAGGCATTTCAATATCAAGAAGAATTAAAGCAGGTTTATTGTTTACCAAAAGCTCAAAAAGTTTTTCTGCGGAAGGAGCTGTAGCAACGGCGTATTTTTCTGCCAAAATATTTTTAACAATGCGTAAATTAGACGGGTTATCATCCACTATAAAAACAAGGTCTCTTTCGTCTCTTGCGCTTCTATCCATTATTTATTATTCTCCTTTAAAAAAATATCTATTGTTTTTACAGCTTCTTCATATTCCATAATAAGCACATCATCAGAAATTTTATCGATAGTTTCTTTTGTCTTTGCGCCAATTTGTTTTTTATTAATTTTATTCAGTAAATTGTCAATACTTTCCGCTTTTTTTGCCAATATAGCCGCTTTTAGGTCGTTAAGCAGGCTTGTTATAGATACATTACCGCTTGTTGGCATATTTTTTTCGGTTTCACTTTTATATGATACAACTGCCGCATAGACATTATCAATTAATTTTATTAAATTGTCTGCAAAAGTATTAATGGTATCGCTGATATAAAGTGTATCTTCGCTCTTTCCCGCCGCTTCCAGTTTTGCGGCTTCTTCTGACAATTCCGCAGCCCCAATTGCCGCAGACGCGCTTTTTAATGCATGAATGTGCATTATAAATACAGGTATTTGATCTTCATCCAGCGCTTTTTGCAGCAAACTTAATCTTTCTTGCGCGTCTTTATAATATGTTGACAGTACTGCAAAGAATCCTTCTATAGTACCGCCTGTCATAACAATGCCTTTTTGTACATCAATACCGTGAATGTACGGAAGTTGATTATTAACTTGTCCTGTATGATTTATGGCAGCACTTTCTCTTTTTTCTTTTGATATCCAGCGGTTTAAAACATCATCAAGGCCTGTAACATCAATCGGTTTTGCAAGAAAGTCATTAAATCCTTTTTCTATAAACATATCTCTTATTCCGGTTACCGCATTTGCCGTTAACGCAATTATTGGAATTTGTTTATAATCATTAGCAGCATCCTGCATTTGCTCTTTTTCCCATTCCCGTATTATTGCCGTTGCTTCTATGCCGTCCATTTCCGGCATCATGTGATCCATAAAAACAATATCATATTTATTCTTTTTTATCAGTTCTATAGAATCATGCCCATTAAGGCAGGAATCAATTTTACAACGGTAAGGAGCTAAAAGACCTTCAGCAACTCTTATATTGGTTGGAATATCATCAACAATTAAAAGATTCGCAGATGGATATGCATAGCGAATAATGCTTGAAGCAGTTTTTGTAACTCCTAAATATCCTTTAGGTTCTGCTTTACCGTTAAGAACATTAGCAATTGCCAAAGACTGTACAGGCAGAGAGACAAAGCGAACATTGGGTATATAGGCTTCTGTACCCCATTCAATCATTAATGCCAACGGCGGTTTTTTCCCACCGGGGTATTTCTCTGCCGGTTTTTTCATTGTCTGTATAACTTTTTCGTGAATACCGTAGCCTGACAATACAAGTGACCATTCTTCTTTAAACAATGCTTTAGCAAAATCATCTAAAGTCATTACCATTTTATTTGGAACACCCATATTTTCCAAAGACCAGCAAACACTCCTTGCATAAATAACCCGCTCATCATAAACAAGCACTTTTTTATTTGCCGCATCGTCAACAACTGCAAAAGGTTCAGGCGAATCTATACCCTGCGGAATTGTTACCGTAAATGTACTGCCCTTGCCATACTCACTTGACATACTAATAGCACCGTCCATAAGCGCGCACAACCGTTTGGTAATTGCAAGTCCAAGACCGGTACCTTCAACGCTTCTGTTTCGTTTTAAGTCAACCTGTACAAAGTCGCTGAACAATTTTTTCTGATCTTCAAGTTTAATGCCTTTTCCGGTATCAGATATAGAAAAACGCAGCCACACCTTGTTGTCTGTTTTGTCCTGAACAGTTACAGTTAAACTGATATATCCTCTTTCTGTAAATTTTTCGGCATTTGACAAAATATTTATAAGTATCTGCCGTATTCTTACTTCATCTCCAATCAAACTGCCGGGGATTCTTGAATCAATATTTGTATAAAATCGAATTGGCTTTTCTTTTAGCCTCATGCGTATAATATTAACAGTATCATTTATAAGAGAAGTAAGAAGATACCTTACAGATACAGTTTCCATCTTACCTGCTTCAATTTTTGAAAAGTCAAGAATATCATTAACAATGGAAACAAGATTGTTCCCTGCCTGTTTAATATCCTGCGCATAACCTCTTGCCTCTTCGGACAAATCGCCGCGCAATAACAGCTCCGCCATTCCGTTAATTGCGTTCATTGGCGTGCGAATTTCATGGCTCATACTTGCAAGAAAATTGCTCTTGGTACGGTTTGCCATTTCTGCTTCTTCGCGCAATTCAACAAGGCGGCGGTTCTGCGCTCTTATTTCGTCAACAATGTTAAAAACGAATTCTCCCGTTTTTTCTACATTGTTCTGATAAACAACCAGCATTCTTTCAATATCCTGCTTGGAGATGTTTGATTGTTCTATCATTGCTCCAAGACTTTTCTTAATTGCCTCAAAAGAAAGATTATCCGTAGTTTCAGAATCCATGCTTCCTTTAAGATAAGAAATGGTAATATTTAAAAGTTCACTGCGGCTTACAATGTCAAAAACTAAAGATTTAAGTTTGCTGTCCGTGTAATGAAAAAGGCGTTTCGCTTTAAAAGGGTCTGCCATTCCTTCTTCCGGTAATGTTCCAAAAAATACTGCCGTTAATGTTTGATTATGATGAGTAAAAAGCTCTTCCCCGTAAGTATTAAAACCAATCATTGGGTATCTGGAAAAAACTTCATTAAAAGTATCAATCTTTTTATTTTCTATTAATTCTAAATGTCGTTGAATACAGTTAAAAATTATACACCCTTGAATACCGGGAAGAAACTGCGAAACGCCCGCAACACTATTTTGTGCATGTGTTATAATATCACCCTGTTTTAAAAGAAATACTCTTGTTCCTGCTTCTATATAACAATAAAATTGCAAGCCCTTGCCGTCAACAACAAGATTAGGACTGCGTATATAAATACTTTCTCCCAATATTAATCCCAAAGGGTGTTTGGCAAATATTTCCATAGTAAGTTTTTTTATATCTTGTACGCCAACCTGTTTGGCATAAAAATCTGCCGCAGGCTCGCCGTTTATTTCCCATGCAATTCGTTTCATTATTTCTACTCTGGTAATAGTAAATGATTTATGAGTGGGAAGATAATGCACATAATGATTAAAAAAGAATGGAATATTCATTTTTAATACGGCAACAACCAGCCCATCAGAAGAAAGCCTGTCCTCGCAGCCTACCAATGTTTTGGTAAACGACATTTCATCTGCGGCAGCTCCGCCGACAAAAGCCATATTTAGACTCTGCTCCATGGAAAATTCTTTCATTATAAGTTCGCCCAAACAAAGCCCGTCAAAGAAAATCAATCCAAGATATTCATCCGGGTTAATTATTTCTCCGGTTGTTTTTTGCCTTAAATCTTCTATAGCGGTATGTGCGGCATTAATAGGGTCTTCCTTTACCCCCTCCTGAAACGAAACATAAACTTCCGCTACTTCGTCGGACGATAAAGACATAACCGTAATACCTTTTTCAACAGCTCCGGTACTTGACCAGCCGCCGGACATAGAAGCACCTATACACTTTGCATAGGGGAATGCATTGGAAAATGCTTGGGGAGGGTTATGCTTTTCAAAGGATGGCGAAAAAAAATAGACTACAACTTTAACATTGGGTTGTTCAATATCTTTAACAATCTTATCAATATCCCAATTGGATAATGATGTTACTTTTACAGCCATTACTTATTATAGCACAGGATGCCCTCCCAGGGCAACAGGCAGCCAATCCGTGATGTATTGTATGTTGAAATAATCGTCTTGTCTTTTAGAAAACGGCTCACCTTCTTTGGAAATTTAACAGCCTTAGAGGAAAAGTTAAAAGCTGCGGTATAGATTTCGTCTTCGAGCCTGCGCTGATAAACTAATATCCGGGTGTCGGCATATATTGGCAAAAAATCCCCATATATAAGGCATTTGGTTTTTTTTCGCAAAGCAACAAGTGTCTTGTAAAAGTTTAGAACAGAATTGGGGTCTTTTTTCTGAGCCGCGCGATTGATTTGCTTGTAGTTACTGTTAATGCCCAGCCACGGTTTCCCCTTGGTAAAACCTGCGTTCTCACTGTCATCCCAATGCACAGGAGTACGGGCATTATCCCGCGAGCTTGCCTTTATCCACTTCCAGCGCAAAAATGCGGGGATGCACATTTTTTTCATTAATTTGTCCAGCCCGTGGCTTTCTACATCGTTGAGTTCACCCATGCCCTTAAAATCAAAATTGGTCATCCCAATTTCCTGCCCCTGAAAAATAAAAGGCGTGCCCCGTAAAGTAAGCTGAAACAAGCCAAGCATTTTTGCGCTCTGTTCCCTGTATTTGGGATCCTTTTCCTCCGCGCCAAAGTGCGACACTATTCTAGGCTGATCATGGTTCTCCAAATAGAGCGCGTTCCAGTCAAGCCCTTGCTGCCACTTTGTTACCGCTTCCAGTAATTTACGCGCACGGAATTTTTTGGGGATAAATCGTGCAATACGGCGGTCAACTTCCAAATGATCAAAATAGAAAAGCATATTAAGCTCTTTGCGGCTTTCGTCGCTAAGAAGTTTTGCTTCTTCCAAACCAACCATTACAGTCTCGCCCACGGTAAAGCAGTCGTATTTATCCAATACCTCTTTACGAAGTTCTTTTAAAACAGCGTGATTGCCTTCCTGCGATTTAAAATGTTCAATACCCTGAACAACCATGCTTTTTTTACCGTCATCCAAACTTGTCTTGTAAATAATATTGATAACATCACAGCGGAACCCGGACGCCCCCTTGTTCAGCCAAAACCGTAAAATGTTTTTTACCTCTTCTATTACTTTGGGGTTTTTGTAATTAAGGTCAGGCTGTTTTCTATCGAACAGGTGCAGATAATACTCGCCGCTTTGTTCGTCGTACTCCCAAACTTCGCCGCCAAAAAAGCCCGTCCAGTTATTTGGCTTAAGGCTCTTTCCGCTTTTGGTTTTCTTGCCGGGATGCCAAATGTAATAATCACGATACGGGCTTTTTGGGTCGCGGCTTTTTACAAACCACTCGTGCTCATCGGAAGTGTGGTTAATTACAAGATCCATAATAATACGAATATCCCTCTTTGCCGCCTCCTTAAAAAGGCGTTCCATATCCGCCATTGTTCCAAACTTAGGATCGACTGAACAGTAATCGCTTATATCGTAGCCGTTGTCCGCATCGGGGGATTTATACACAGGAGACAGCCATATAATCCCCGCTCCAAGGTCTTTTATTTCATCAAGGCGCGAGATAATTCCCGGAATATCGCCTATGCCGTCGTTTGGAAACTTTGTTTCCGCACTGTCCTGAAAACTCCGAGGATATATTTGATAAGCAACCCGCTCTTTCCACCAGTTTTTCACAAAAACCTCCCTTCTACTCTATGCCATGCGATAAATAGAAAAGGTAATTCGACACTTTGTTTAAATAAGAAGCGGCATACTTACACAACGGGGTTTGTTCGTTTACGGCGGTATAGTATCTTTCTGCCTTTCTTGCTGCCGTTCTAGCTATATGAATAAAAGCATCGGTCTCGTTCTTTCCCGGAACAACCAACTCGGAAAGCCCCGAATGTATTTCTTTTAAACTATTAATTCTTTCTTTTAAGACGGCAGTATCTTTTTCTGTAAAAAAATACTCTTTATTAGATATGTCTGATACATGCGACATAAGCCTCATAAGATTAATCTGCATAGTTTCTAGAAACTTTTTTTCTTTATTGTCCTGTGTCCTTACCTTAACCAGTCCCAGATAGGCATTTAATTCATCCAGTGTACCTACAAGATGAATCTGCAATGCGTTCTTTGACAACTTTTCGCCGCTTAAATTGAATGTTTTCATTAATACTTTATTTTACCATATCTATTGACATAAAACAATATTTTAATAGATACTTTCTATAAAGGGGGTATGCCATGAAAGACAAATTACTGGAATTAATAACAGCAGAACAGCTTGACTTTGTCCTTCTTAAAGAAGTACTTCCTTGGATAAATACGGCAGATATAGCCGAAATATTCAGCGAACTTGACAAAGAAAAGCATGTTCAGCTTTTTAGGCTGCTTCCAAAAAGCTTTGCCTCTGATGTATTCTCCTTTCTTGCCCCGGACGAACAGCAGCTTATCATCGAAGGTCTTACCGATATTGAAATTGGCGAAATTATTAATAACCTCTTTGCAGATGATGCGGCTGACTTTATTGAAGAATTGCCTGCCAATGTTGTAAAGCGTGTACTGCAAACTGCTACTCAGGAAAAGCGGACTATCATCAACCAGCTTTTAAAATACCCCGAAGACTCCGCAGGAAGCATAATGACTACAGAGTTTGTGGATCTGTATGAAGAAGACACAGTCAGCGAAGCATTTGACGAGATACGAAAAACCGGAGTAAACAAAGAGACCATTTATACCTGTTATGTAATTAAAAAAGATCGGCTTCTTGTGGGAACCATAACGGCAAAAAAATTGCTGTTATCCCAATCGAATCAGCACATTGGCGATATAATGAACAGTCAGCCCATCTTTGCCCATACATCCGACGACCAGGAAACAATAGCCGATATGTTTAAAAAATACGGCTTGTTATCCATGCCTGTTGTAGATAAAGAGCAGCGGCTTGTAGGAATTATTACAGTTGACGACATCGTACAGGTTATAGAAGAGGAAGCTACCGAAGACATTGAAAAGATGAGTGCTTTGGCTCCTTCGGACGAGCCATATCTTAAAACCGGTATTTTTAAGCTTGCACGCAACCGTATTCTATGGCTTTTGGTACTTATGCTTTCTGCTACCATTACTGGCATGATTATCTCCAGTTTTGAAGAAGCCATTTCCGTACTGCCCATACTGGTTGTTTTTATCCCAATGTTGATGGATACTGCGGGAAACGCCGGAGCCCAGGTATCGGCACTGGTTATTCGCGGTATGGCTGTAGGCGAAATCCGCATGAGGGATGTTCTGCGCGTAATGTGGAGGGAATTCCGTGTAGGAATTATCTGCGGTATCGTGCTGGGAGCTGTAAATCTTGCACGGGTTTATTTTATGAACGGAAGAGATTTAAGATTATCGCTGACAGTTACATTGTCTTTGTTCTGTACTATTATGATGGCTAAAACCATTGCCAGTCTTCTGCCCATATTGGCAAAACGAATAAAGATAGATCCTGCCATTATGGCAGCCCCCATGATAACTACCATTGTTGATGCGACAGCCCTTGTTATTTATTTCTCCATAGCAAAATTGATTTTTAGTATTTAGGGAACTTTTAAAACTCCAAGTTTTTCGAAGTTCCCTTAATTCATTCTTACACGATTACTATTGATTAATAATTCTTCTGTTTATTTCATTTAGTCTAAACCGTGCTGCTAAAGCACCCATAGCCGGGGTCGCTTGAAAAACTACTTCCTCATTTTCATTAATAGAAAAGGTAATAGCATTTCCTTTGTCCACACTGGTTGAACCTGCTTGAATAGTATATTCCCCTTTAGGAACGACAATATAGGTTGTAACTCCATTTCTTATACCATTTGCAACTACTTCGTCATTAACCCAAATTGTCATACTAATCATTGAGCCGGCAAATGTCTGTATGCGATTAACAGTTATTAGGGCTTCTCCTTGACCCGGTCTTTTGTCTGCAGGTATTTCGGTTTCAGAAATATTTGCAGAATCAGGGGTAGAGCTACAGCCAAACAGCACAAATACAGCTAGTAAAATTAAAACCATCTTTTTCATAAAATCTCCTATAAGTTATATTTATTATTAATATATTACTCAGATTAAATAAAATCAAGCTAATTTTTATGTTTTTTGTGTTTTTTTTAGTTTTTTTAATTATTATATAATAAATTTAAACAAATTACTGTATTTTCTCTAGTTTTCCAATCCCCTAAATCTCCACTATCCCGTCATATACTTTAACAGCGTCGCCTGTCATAAACACGCGGTCGTCTGTGTAGTTAATGGTTAATTCGCCGCCCGGAAGCTGTACTTTAATATCCACGCCTTTGTCGCAATGACCGTTTAGAACGCCGGCAACCGCGGCGGCACATGCACCTGTTCCGCAGCCTTGGGTTTCGCCGCTTCCTCTTTCCCAAATACGCATCTTTAGATAATTTCTGTCCATTACTTCGACAAACTCGGTGTGTGTCCTCTGCGGAAACAATGGGTCGTTTTCAAACTGCGGACCAATTGTGTGCAGATCGATCTTGTCAATCTCCCTGCCAAAAATAACAGCATGGGGGTTGCTCATGGAGACGCAGGTAATCTCGTATTCCTTGCCGCCAATGCTTACTTTTTGCGCGACAATTTTGTCGCCGCTTAATTTTACGGGGATTTTTTCAGGCCTTAGCTCCGCTTGCCCCATATCAACCTTAACCGAAGAAACAAAACCGTTCCTTGTTGACAAATACAGGTCTCGAACACCGTTCATTGTTTCGATTTTCATGTGCTTCTTTTTTACAATATCATTATCATAGATATACTTTGCCACACAGCGGATTGAATTGCCGCCGATAGAATCCTCGCTGCCGTCAAGGTCAAAGACCCTCATCTTTGCGTCAGCGGTATTGGACGGCAGGATTAACACAACGCCGTCTCCGCCAATGCCTGTATGCCTGTCTGACAACAACACCGACAAAGACTCGGGCGAGTTAATATTAAGATTCAGGCAGTTAATGTAAATATGGTCATTGCTGCAGCCGTGCATTTTTGTAAACGGAAGCTGTAAGCGGCTGTTTCGCAAATCATTAATATCAATAAGCTCAGTGTTAATCTCGCTGTAATCGGAAAGCAGTGAGTCCGCAAGGGCGTTGGCTGTATCAATCGAAGTAAGACATGGAACACCCAGCGCACACGCTTTCCTTCGCAGCTTGACATCATCAAGAGCCGGGTCGCGTCCTTTTTCCGATGTCGAAATAATGTAGCTAATCTTCCCTGTTGCCAAAAGGGTTTCGGTATTAACACTGGGGTTGTCTTTTATTTTATCGATTGGTTCGCAAGAAAAGCCTTTTGCGTTTAGGAAACGGGCAGTACCCCTTGTTGCATGCAGGGAAAAGCCCAGCCTTGTAAACTTTTCCGCAACGCCAAGTATTTCCGCTTTGTCGCCGTCACGCAGGGTAAGCAATATACCGCCCTTTCTTTTCATTTTGTACCCGGCGGCAACAAGCCCTTTGTAAAGAGCCTCTTCCATGTTTTTACCAAGACCAAGTACTTCGCCTGTGGATTTCATTTCAGGACCAAGGTGCGTGTCCAGCCCTGTAAGTTTTTCAAAAGAAAAGACCGGAACCTTAACGGCGATATACGGCGGAATCCTGCCAATGCCGGAGGAATAGCCTAATGCTTTTAGTTTTTCGTCCATGCTAACCCTTGTAGCAAGTTCGCACATTGGAATATCCGTTACCTTGCTGATATACGGAACAGTACGAGATGCGCGCGGATTAACCTCAATTACATAAATATCATTTTCATAAAATACATATTGGATATTAATAAGACCTTTAACTTTTAAGGCAATACAAAGTTTTTTGGTTATATCAAAAATCTTTTCGGTAAGCTCATCGTCAATGTTGACGGCAGGATATACTGCGATACTGTCGCCCGAATGAACGCCCGTTCGTTCAATATGTTCCATAATGCCGGGAACGAGTATATCGTCTCCGTCACAAATTGCGTCAACTTCAATCTCCCGCCCGCTTAGGTATTTGTCTATAAGAACAGGGTTCTCCTGTTTTGAACGCAGGATAATCTCCATGTACTCGCGAATATCCTCGGGCGAAAAAGCGATGATCATGTTCTGTCCGCCAAGTACATAGGAAGGACGCATTAACACAGGGTAGCCAAGTTTATCGGCGGCATCCAGTGCCTCTGCCTCTGTCATTACGCCGAACCCTCGGGGCCGTTTTATTTGCAGACCTTCCAACAGAACATCAAAGCGTTCCCTGTCTTCACTAATATCGATACTGTCCGCAGGAGTGCCGATAATGTTAACACCGCGCTCGTGCAGTTTTCGTGTCAGCTTAATTGCAGTACCGCCGCCAAACGCTACAAAAACGCCTATTGGCTTTTCAATGTCGATAATGCTCATTACATCATCAATGTGCAGCGGTTCAAAGTAAAGTCTGTCGGCAGTATCAAAGTCGGTGGAGACAGTCTCGGGATTATTGTTAATAACGATAACTTCGTAACCCATCTTGCGCAGAGTCCATACACAATGGACACAGGCATAGTCAAACTCAATGCCCTGCCCAATGCGGATAGGACCCGAACCAAGAACAATAATTCTCTGTTTGGTACTTTTTTGAATAAAGGGGAGAGCTTCGTTTTCGGTGCCGTTTGTTATGGAGTAAAAATACGGAGTGCGGGCTTCGAATTCTCCGGCACAAGTATCAACCATTTTATATATCAGGGAAGAGTGGTTAGCGGGCAGCGGGTTGTTATTGCTGTCTGCTATATTTTTTAGGCAGTGAAGGAACCATCTGTCAACTTTTGTTGTATCAAAAAGTTCATCGATACTAAAGCCCCGTTTGATTGCTTCGTATAATATGAATAGGCGTTCGTCTGTTACGGTTAAGAGGAGTTCTTTAATTTCTGCATCGGTCTTTACTGCCAATCGCGGCATATCCAGGCTTGTAAGCCCAATTTCCGCACCGCGCACCGCTTTAAGGATTGCTTCTTCAAAGGTGTCCGCTATAGACATAACTTCGCCTGTGGCTTTCATTTGCGTACCAAGTTCTTTGTGGGCATAAACGAATTTGTCAAAAGGCCATTTGGGAAACTTGACGGCGACATAGTCAATTGCCGGTTCAAAGGCGGCAAAGGTTGTTCCTGTTACGGCATTTGTAATTTCGTCCAGTGTATATCCAATGGCAATTTTTGTTGATACTTTTGCAATGGGGTAACCTGTCGCTTTGCTGGCAAGAGCGGAAGACCGTGACACACGGGGGTTTACCTCGATAACGGCATATTCAAAACTGTTGGGCTCCAATGCAAGCTGTACATTACAGCCGCCTTCAACGCCAAGCTCTTTAACAATATCAAGCGAAGCTTTGCGCAGCATTTGGTATTCTTTGTCGGCAAGGGTAACACATGGAGCAATAACAATGCTGTCGCCGGTATGAACGCCGACAGGATCAAAGTTTTCCATTGAGCAGACGGTAATTACATTTCCGGCACGGTCACGAATAACCTCAAACTCTATCTCTTTCCACCCGGCTATGGATTTTTCAATTAATACCTGATTAATGGGTGATAACGCAAGTCCGTTCACCGTAATTTCGCGCAGCTTTGCTTCATTTACCGCATTGCCGCCGCCAGTACCGCCTAAAGTAAACGCAGGCCGTACGATAACGGGGTAGCCAATTTCATTGGCGAATGTAACCGCAGTTTCAACATCGGTGGCTATTACCGAGGGAACGCACGGCTGTCCGATACCTTCCATAGTTTCTTTAAAGATTTTTCTGTCCTCGGCTTTGTCGATTGTTTCCGGTGAAGAGCCAAGGAGCCGTACTCCCATTTTGTCCAAGAACCCGTCTTTAGCAAGCTGCATACATAGCGTAAGCCCTGTTTGTCCTCCAAGACCGGAAAGAATGCTGTCCGGGCGTTCTTTTTCAATAATGCGTTTGACGGTGGTAAGGGTCAGCGGCTCAATATAAATCTTATCCGCAATGTTTTTATCGGTCATAATGGTTGCGGGGTTGGAGTTTACAAGAACGATCTCGATACCGTCTTCCCGCAAAACGCGGCACGCTTGAGTGCCGGCATAATCAAATTCGGCTGCCTGCCCAATTACAATGGGGCCGGAACCTATAACTAAAACTTTTTTAATGTTACTATTGAGCGGCATAATTTCCCTCACTCATGCGTTTTATAAAGAGATCGTATAAAAACTCCGCAGGATGAAACTGTACGGAGAATGATTTACCGTAGTCCAGTCCTTCGCAGGAGCCGTCGTTTACATTAACAAAAGAGCTTTCGGCGGCAATAACTTCGTACCCGTGGTTTTGACTGGTTATATAGACACTGCCTGTATGCGTATCTTTTACAGGCTGGTTAGCGCCGCGATGACCAAACTTGAGCTTCCCGGTTTTATAACCCTTTGCAAGCGCAAGTAATTGATGCCCCATGCAAACTCCAAAAATAGGCACTCCCTTTTTATCAAGTTCCTTGATCGTTTCAACAATCGGTTTATTTACAGGGTCTGCAGGATTGCCGGGGCCGTTACTAAGCACAATACCGTGCGGTTCTTTTTTCAGTATTTCATTCGCGCTTGTAAAACAGGGGAATGACCATACTTCACAGCCGCGTGCGGCAAGAGCATTTGCAATTCCGCGTTTTGCCCCAAAATCCATAAGCGCAATTCGATATGAATGTTTATTCTCTGAAAGTTTTTTACTTTCTTTCGATGAAACAGAAGGTATCGCATTTGCAACAAAATACGCCTTTGCTTCGGTCCGGTCTTTATTTATTGGAGGATTGGTACATATTTTGCCGTTCAGTACTCCGTTCTCCCGTATTATCTTTGTAAGGCGGCGGGTATCAATATCATAAAGTCCAATAATACCCTGTTCTTTTAAGAAGGCATCCAGGGTTTTTTCGCTTCTAAAATTGGAAGGGGTTGTGCATGGGTACTTGGTAATGTACGCTCTTACCCCTGCGCCCTTGCTTTCAAAATCAGAGGAAATAACGCCATAATTGCCAATGAGGGGAAAGGTTTGAAGGACTATCTGCCCGTAATAGCCGGGATCGGTAAGGGTTTCTAAATAATTGGTCATACCAGTTGTAAAAACAATTTCACCGACAATATCGCCTGCGGCTCCAAAGGACTTACCCTTGAACACCTCGCCATTTTCCAAAATCAAGTATGCCGTATTACTCATTATTAACCCCTTATAAATATGAAGAAAAAAGAAGGGGTTGTCAATATGATAATGACATTAATATAAGCCATCATATTGACATATTCAATACAATAATGTATAAATAAGTACAAAATAATAAAAAACTAACACAATAATAACAGGGGTTAAATATGAAAACTATTATGGTGGTTGATGACAGTATTGTTATGAGGAATATTGTCAAAAATACCTTCAAAATGCTTAATATTCCCAGTCAGTACTTGGAAGCTGAGGACGGGGTACGGGCACTTCAATTATTAGAAAATAACAAGGTTGACCTTATCTTACTGGACTGGAATATGCCAAATATGGACGGTATGGAGTTCTTAAAACGAATAAGGGCCAAGCCCGAATATGAGAACCTTCCGGTAATAATGGTAACTTCCGAGTCTGCCCGGTACAGCGTAGTGGAAGCTCTTCAAAACGGAGCTTCCGATTACATTGTAAAGCCGATACATGAAAAGATATTAATGAAAAAATTATACGAAATAACATTTTAAGGAGTAAATTATGGAACAATATATCAATCCATTCATGGAAACAAGCAAGTCGGTTTTTCAAAAATTATGCAATGTAGAAATAAAACCCGGCAGAGTTTATTTTGTTGATGTAGAAGAATTTGAAAAAAACTGGGATATTTCCGGCATTATAGGGCTTTCCGGAGATGTATCAGGCGCTGTAGTAATATCCTTTAAGGAAAATACAGCTTGTAAGGTAACGCAAATCCTTACAGGAAAGGAACATACCGATCTTGACAGGCTTGTTTGTGACACAACAGGTGAAATTATCAACATAATTGCCGGTAATGTTAAAAAGTTTTATGAAAACGAGCTTAGGATAAAAATATCGCTTCCTTCTATTGTCAAAGGGAAAGCACATACTATAGTATGGCCCTCCGATAAGGCTAGGATTATATGCATACCTTTTGCGATCTTTGAAGATCAGGAAATATGCATTTCAGTAGCGATGGCTCCAAACAAATGAAACAATCAAAAGTTGGCGGTTTCTTTAAGTCTTTTTTTCTTGGTAAACGATACTCTGAGCTGACAACCATAGACGACCAGATAAGGTATATGACCATGAACTCAATCTTCATGGTTGCAACAATTCCTCTTGTTGTCCTTGGCATTACCATGATCTCTACCGATATAACAAGAGCATTTATCGACTTTTTTATTGCCTTCCTATGTTTGACTGCCCTTATAATGATTCGTTCCAAAATACCGTTAAGAGTTGTGCCTGTTTTTCCGGTTACGGTTTTTGGGGCGTATTGTGTTTATCTTGCCTATTCGGGAGACATGAATCTTTGGGCAGCCATTTGGCTTTTTGCTTTTCCGCCGATAGTTATCTTCCTTTGCCGCATGACGGTTGGTGTAATAGAATCCATTGCTGCTATAATTGTTACTACATTTTTCTTATATAGCCCGTTTGCGCCTGTTGATGTTGACAATGAAATTCGTTCAAGGGTGGTTTTGGCATATATCCTTATTTTAAGCTTGACCATAATTTATGAACGAATAAGCATTCTAAAAGACAGAAAGGAAAAAACCCTTCAAACGGAACTTATCCATGAGAAAAACATAATTCAAATTATGAAAGATAATATGCCCCAGGGTATTTTTCTTATGGACAAGGAGCTTAAAATTCTTCCCCAGTATTCGCTGCCCCTTGTTGCCATTCTTTCTTATTACGAGGACAACCTTACAGGAAAGAATTTTCTTGATATTTTAAGCAATTCGCTGGAAACAAAACAGCTCCAAATTTTAAAGGGTTACTTTGATATGGTTTTCTATAAAAAGAAAAGCCCAAAGGTTTTAGATTCCGCAAACCCTCTTTATGAATTCGAATACAAGGCAGATAACAAAATTAAAATTCTTGCTACAAAATTTACCCTTATTGAGGCAGGAGGAACGGAGCCGGTAATCATAGGAATTATTCAGGACATTACCAGAGAAAGAGAGATTGAAAGGGAGTTCCAGTCACGCAAGGACTCACAAGAAAATGAAATGAAAAATATGTTCGATGTAATTCAAATAGACCCTCTTGTATTTAACGACTTTATTGATGATACCGATTCCAACTTTAAATATATAAATTCATTATTAAAAGATAAAACTTTGACCGAACGACAGGTAGTTACCAAATTTTTCCAAAATATCCACGCCATAAAATCCAACGCGATTATTCTAGGTCTTGAAGTTTTTGGGCAAAAACTGCATAACATGGAAGACGAAATTAAAAAAGTTTTGGAAAAAGAAGAAATTGGCGTGGACGATACCCTTAAATTGGCTATACTTTTGGAACAGGTAATGCAGGAGAAGGATTCCTATATAAAAATAGTGAATAAAATTGAGTCGTTTAAGGTTTCAAATAAGCTTGATACTGTCCTTGTTAACACTCTTACAAAGGCTGTTGAAAAAACCGCCAAAGAAACCAAAAAGGATGTTGATATAAGAGTTGGAAGAATAGATTTGCGTGTTCTTGAAACAAAACTACGCAAGCCCATTAAGGATATTCTTTTCCAATGTGTAAGAAACTCCATTTACCACGGAATTGAAACCCCTGAAGAAAGAGTACAAAAACACAAAAAACGCCATAGCTTTTTGGATTTCAGCATAATAGAAAATAATGGAATGGCGGAAGTTACTTTTTCTGACGATGGCAGAGGGCTTGACTGGAAAAAAATCAGAGACAAATATCTTAAACTGCACCCTGCGGCAAAAGTTGTTGACAAAAAAGTTCTCCTTTCCGCAATTTTTACGCCGGAATTCTCCACTTCGGAAGAGACAACTACAATTGCAGGCAGAGGGGTGGGGCTAAGCTTGGTAAAAGACCTGGTAAAAGAATATGGGGGAAACTTAAAAGTAAACTCCACGGAAGCCGGTCTTACTTTAAAGTTTATCTTTCCAATCAAATCGTAAAATTCTTGTGATTATTCTAGTGTATCTTTCCGCATACTCGTATCATTGCCGGTAAAGCAGGCAGTACAAAACGGAAGTTTACATTCTGTGCAGGCATTCTTAAGCCCTTCAATACTTATAAAGCCTAAGCTGTCCGCGCCTATTTTACGGCATATTTCATTAGTATTCATTTTATTCGCAATTAGGTTTTCTTCACTGTCAATGTCCGTACCGTAATGGCAGGTATATCTAAAGGGCGGCGAAGATATCCTCATGTGGACTTCTTTGGCGCCGGCATTTTTTAAGCTCCTTACAATCTTTTCGCTTGTTGTGCCGCGCACGATTGAATCATCAACAAGAACGATTCTTTTTCCGCTGACAACCGCTGACAATGGATTTAATTTAAGCCTTACCGCACTGTCTCTTTGAGTCTGTGTAGGATAAATAAAGGTCCGTCCCATATAGCGGTTTTTTACAAAGCCCTTAACAAGCGGCAGTCCGCTCTTTGCGCTGTAACCATAAGCGGCATCCAGTCCTGAATCGGGAACGCCGCAGACAATATCCGCATTTACAGGATATTCTTCCGCAAGCGCAACACCCATATTGTACCGCGCGTTGTAAACGCTAAGCCCGTCGATTATGGAATCCGGGCGCGCAAAGTAAACATATTCAAAAATGCACAACCCTCTGTTTGCCTCTTTAGTTTCCAGTTTTATTTCCTGAAAAACAATTTCCCCGTTTACAAGAACTATAACCTCGCCGGGCAAGACATCGCGGACAAATTCAAAGCCGCAGGCATCAAGGGCACAGCTTTCAGAGGCAACGGCATAACCTGTGGAGTTTTTCCCAATGCAAAGCGGACGGAACCCATTTGGGTCGCGGACGGCTATAAGTTTATTTTTACTTGTAGCAATTATTAATGAAAACGCTCCTCGCAATAGGCCTGCGGCTTTTATAATTCCCTGTATGGAGCTTTTTTCCTTTGTAATGTGGTAGGCAATTAAAGAAGACACAACCTCGCTGTCGCTGGTTGCACTAAAATGAATACCGTGTTCCCTTAGCTCATCGCGGATTTCTTTGGCGTTTGTAATATTGCCATTGTGCGCCGTAGCTATTCGCCCGGTAAGATACTCGGTAATAAAGGGGCCGACATTTTCTTTTGAATTGTTGCCTGTTGTAGAATAGCGGGTATGCCCTACTGCGGTACAACCCTTAAATTTCCCAAAATCTTCGCCAAAGAAAACATCGTTAACAAGCCCTTCGTTCTTACGGCAAATAATATTACGGTTATTAGCAACCGCAATGCCAGCTCCTTCCTGCCCCCTGTGCTGAATTGCAAGAAGCCCATTGTAAGTTATCCCGGCAGCCTCGTCTGTTTTTAAACATACCCCAAATACCGCACATTCCTCTTTAATTCCCATATGTTTTTATTATCTCCACTTTTTATAAGAATAATAATAAAAACACTTTGCTTTGTCAATATGGATACACTCCGGTAACGGCTCTTACCAGTCCGCTTTCAATTTCTTCGATAACATAATTTTTCATGACATTATATTCAGGTAGTTCTGCAAAAGCTATATTTGTTGTATGATGTATTCTCCTGTCTTGTTCAAAGATATCAACCCCTATTATATAGGCATTTCCCATTTGCCTTAATCCCAATGAACTTTCAAGATTAACACTTCTAAGAAAATTTCCGTTATTGTCAACTATTCTAAACACCCAATGATAATATAAAATACCTGATAAATCAAATGTTTCTTCTACAAAGATATGATAATCTTTATAAGTAAATGTATCAATGGTAAATCGAGTTAGTCTGCGGATGTTTTCATTATCGCTGTCTTGTTTTACTGCCCTTAATCTTTGTTTTAATATTTCAATATTATCTAAATCTTCATATCTATATTTTATACGAATTAAACAACTAATAACAGGATAAATTTCATTGTTTATACTATCACATACTTCAAAATACTTTTGCGCGTTAATGTAGTCATCATTGTCAAAATAAATATTTGCTATTGAATAATTTGTATGAAAATCCATACTATTATATTTTAACGCTTCTAAATAATACTCTATGGCCTTTTCTATATTATCTCTTTGTTCATATATTTTTGCAAGCAAAAAATAATTTCTATAATAAGTGCTATCAAGTTCAACGCATTTTAAGAATTCTGCTTCTGCTTCATCCAATTTATTGGTATATAAATACGACATTCCAAGATATCCGCGGCTGTTCATATAGTCGCCGTTTAGTTCTATTGATCTTTTTAAAAACCTTTGAGCCAATTCATCGTTTTCGAGCTGAAAATAACAATGCCCAAGATTAAAAAACAATAAATAATCGCCAGAATCCTGAATAGATTGTAATAACCGGATTGCTTCAATGTAGTTTTTGTTTTCGATATTCTCAATTGCCTCATTATAGACATTATCATAATCAATTTGTGCATATATATTAAGCACGAGAAAACTCAGAATAATTACCATAAAATATTTATTTTTCATAAGCATTTTATAACACATTTTTTTATATATTGCAATAGATATTCACTATATCAATCACAAAATAAAATACTAAAATCCTTAAAATCAAACACAAAAGATTATTCATTAACTGTATTTACAGGAACTACAACGCCTTGTTCTATATTAATAACATTCCATCTTGTTCCAAATTAATATATTCTTTTGAATATCATTTCGGTAAATCCTAAATCACCAAAACCTAGAACAAGTACAGGCTCAATATAGATTAAGTGCAGTGTGTCTTTTGCCTCATTAATCAGAAAAACCCCGTATGAATCTGATGCAAAATAACTTTCTGCCGACTCTGTGTTATAAAAATAAAAACAATATCTTCCATAAGTTACATCGTATAACACTGAGTCAGCGCTTACCTCTTCCATCATGAGATTCCATATAAAATCTTGTGATAATCCTTTAGACTTTATTTCCGGTAGATTTACTAAATCAATTAATAAATCGGTAAAATCAACTTTTACAACACTATCAACAGTTTTACCGCCATTATACTCAAAAGTCATGCTAATATTCAGCTTGGAATTTAATCTTAAATCAAAATAAGAAGTAACAACAGATACCGCGTTTCCCTGCCATGTGCCTTGAACATCGGCAAGATTTCTTATTTCCCCCCAATTTTCATTTTGGGAAAAACCAAACGATACAACAATAATTAATAAAACAGCGAAAATAAATATTTTTTTAACCATAGTATTTACTCCATAAAATATTATATCATATTTAATAACTTTGGTTAATACCTTATATTAGATCATGAATACGGAAAAGTTCACGATAAATCAACGCTCCATATTTCGATTAAACCTATCTCTTCTAAAAGAACTATTTCAGCTGCATTAATTACTAATATTTTAAGTAAGTAATTAAATCTAGCGCATTTTCTAGAGATAATAAAAGGCATCAAAAATATACTTCCACAACTTACTAGAATAAATATAATTTGAGGCATATTAAGAAGATAAAAATCCATAAAAGAATAATACTATTTCTTTTAATAAATCTCAAAGTCAAAAACCTTAATGGTAGAACTACCGGAAAGGTTAGAGTTATCGCCGGCATAACGCTGTATTGAAAGCGAAGAAATGTTACCCTTATTAAATGAAACTCTTCTTCCCCAAGATGGCTGCCTTAAACCGGAAAAAGGAATATCTATATTTACAACATTATTTCTCCTTGTTGTAAAATCGGTCTCAAAGTGAGCATAATCGGACATGGTGTCACTTGTAGGAAATTGCACTCTCCAGCCCGCAGCCCCGTCACCCAGCACTTTAAAACGTATGCCATTGGCTTGTCTTAATCTTTGAAGAAACTCTGCGTCTTCTATGATAAATTGACCAATCCTCCATGCACTTCCTCTAACAAGATTAACTTCAAAAATCATTACATCTCTTTGCTGCCCCTGTATTGTTTCTCTTCCCGTTGAATAATTTGCAGTTGTTCCATTTTTTACCGTCGAATTACCGCCATCAACATTATTGCGCCATGATGGAAAAGTACCTGAATCGGATGCTGATGAAGCTGCCGCAGGTGCAGGGGATGCTCCGCCTGCAAGTCTTCTGCTTAAAGCTGCCATTGAGGTTAAACCATCAGCTATTGTATTGTAATTCTCTGCATGCCCTACAAGAAGGCTTGCATTTTCTACTTCCAGTATCTGGGCAGTAAACATATTTGCCTGTCCAAGGCGGCGCACATTTCCAGCAAGCACATATTGGGCATTCAATGCCTCTCCTATTCTCCTTATGTTGTTTGTCTCTGTAAGACCTGAACGCTGAATATCATGTTCCCTCATTACACTTTGTATTGATGTTGTTCGCGGAAGCACTGCATACCTGCCAGAATTTGCAATTTCTGTTGCAAGAAGCTGAGCAAGTACTTCTGCATCACTTTGGTTTACTCCAGCAGCAGAGGTTGCAAATGGAAGCACTGCAAGCCGCGGCAGATTATTTCTTCTGATTTGTGATGCATGAGCTATACGTGCTGCCATATCGGGAATTAATCCCTGCATTTCTTCTATGTTCCTATATTCTTTATAATCCCCTGCTACCTGTTGCAGACTTTCTACATGAATAATCGTAACAAGTACAAGTCTGCTGGATCCAAGAACCTGAATGTGTCCCGCAACTACAAAGTCAGCATTAAGCTGCTGTCCAAGCCGAGCAATAGTATCGGAGTCTGTAAGACCAGTAGAACGCTGAAACTGCTGTTCTCTCATAATTGCATCTATACTGCTAGTCCTAGGAATACGAGTAAACACTCGATCTATTTCCGGTTCAAATGAAAACAATTCAGCAATTGTTTCTCCATCATGACCTGTTCCGCCTGTAAATGGCAGGATAGCCAAGCGGGGTTTTGCCTGTGCAAATAAAGCAACAGGAAGTACTACCATTGCAATAAAAACTGCTAAAAGTAAACTTGTTTTTTTCATTTTTTCCTCCTTTGTTTATTATCTAATTGTGTCATTGACTTTGTTAAAAAATGTCTGATCTGATCTAAGCCATTCGACGATACGACGAGCTATAAGCGTTTCAGTAGTTTCTGTAATATTGAAAGGTTCTGACTGAAATAATGTTCTTGAACTCTGCAAGAATGAAATAATCACCTCTGCTTGTATCAGACTTGGATTGGCAGGCGGATTATTCATATAAACAGTAATTGCAAAATTATAACTAGATGAAGGATTATCGCTTAGTTCAAGTGCAACTCTGCGTTCCTGTAAGATAGATCTCATACCATTGGTAATTGCAGTTCTTTCTCTTTGTGCAAGATTATCACCATCAAAAACAATGCTAATAGTTCTTGGAGAGGCAAGCGAAGTCCATGCAGGATCAGAGCGGACATCCGCCGACCATTGTGCAGACCTTTCAGCAGTTTCTACTCTTAAAGCCTGTATATCTAGCCGCCAGTTTTGACTAGAGCGGTTAAAAGAGCAAGAGATAATAACTTCTGCACCAAGCTGTTGTCCTATTAAACGCTCTGTTTCTTGACTAATCATACCGGATGCATGCCGTTCCATTTCCCTGTTTATTGTTTCAAGAGCAGCGGCATTTCGCTCTACAACTGTAAACCATCCGCCATTAACTAAATTTACACTCAGTCTTCTGTAAACAATCTCACCTATTTCCTGATTCTCACCCTGTACGGCAACGATCACCGCTCGTGTTCCCCTTGGAAAACGACCGGAAAGGTATCTCGCCCCGCTCTCTATAGCCTGATCCAAACTAACAAGCGTTTGGCTGTAGGCAATAATTGGTAATAAAAACAAAACCAGTGTTACTAAAATTTTTACATTTTTTCTCATAAATCATCCTCCTAAAATAATATTCTAATAAAATCAACGCTCCATATTTCGATTAAACCTATCTCTTCTAAAAGAACTATTATCCGGCACACGGTAATTTATTATTTGTCTTTCTACATTAGCAATACGATCAACAGGTGCAGGATGCGTACTATTAAAACCGCCCCTTTGATTACCTTGTACTCCTTGTAAGACCCTTAACATTTCAAGCAAACCATTTGGGGAATATCCTGCTGCCGCAAGTAATTCAAGTGCAGTAGAGTCTGCTTCGAATTCCTGCTCTTGGGAATAACCGTTTATAATCATGTTTTCCGCTAATTCATTCACTACACTTCTAAAAGCAATAATTTGCTGATCTGTATTTCCAGACATAGCGGCGGCTCTTTGTGCTGCTGAATCTAGTTCTGTAAAAATTCTCATTTCTTCAATCATTTTCATACCATGTTTTAACATAATATGAGCTAACTCATGGGCAATAATTGCGGCTAAAGCATCTTCAGAAGGAGTTGCTTCTACAAGACCTTTGGTAAGAAAGATATGTCCACCGGGAGTTGCAAAAGCATTAAATTCTTGGCTATCTAAAATACTTACAGAAAAACCATTATAAGCCATTGGCATAGATATATTAATTACAAGAGCATTGCAAATAAGATTTAAATATTGAGTAAGCGTTGGATTTGTCACATAAAGCCTATACCTTGAAAGGATAGATGCAGCAACAGCCCTGCCGATATAATACTCATCTTCGGGAGTAGGAACATAATCTGCTTGGTTAAACATTCTATCCATGTTAGACAAAAGATTATTCATTGCCGAAGATTCTACTGCCTGCCCATCAACAGAAATAGTATTCAATATAAAAACAATTCCAAATAAAAAATAAATCTGTGTTAATTTCATTATCTTCCCTATCTTGCAACAACTGTATTTACAGGAACTACGACGCCTTGTTCTATATTAAAAACATTCCATCTTGTTCCAACTCCATTAGAGGGGATATGAAATGTATATATAAGCCTGTCTAAACTATAGACCCTAACAGTTGCTCCTCTTTGAGCCATTTGCGTAGATGCATTATTATTTCGATTTGTAAAGTCATGTATGTAAACAGAATAAACCGCATTTTGTTCTAATCTGCCAATAGTTATGGTTTCCGGTCCATATCCGGCAGTATCATCTCTATCCAAAGTAGTAGTGCCATCATCTGCTGTCCGCATATTTCTGTATGAAATATGATAATTACCCGATCCGCCTGTTCTTAATAAATGTATATCAAGGTCTGCGGGCGTTTCTCCCCATTCAAGTACAATGCGAAAATCTTTTCCGGACAACCCCGGTGAAACAGAAAACCAACTAATCAATGTTACTCCGGCTGTTACCCAAAAATCTATTGGTGTTGTAATATATCCTTCTCCGTTAAAAATTAATGTGTATTTACCATCCGGCAACACCGGAAAAGCAATTTTTCCGGCTGTATTTGTATTAAAATTTCCCACATTTGGAATTTCTATTACAGCTCCCGATATTGGGTTTCCGGTAAGTGCATCAAAAAACCGCATAGGTATAAGCCCGTGCAGCCTGTCTATAGCATCCTCTGACTTCTGCATTCCTCTGTTTAATCTTGCGCTCTGACTGTACACTTGATTTACACCCAAAACTAAAAAAATAAATAATATTGATAGTTTTTTCATATTAGTCCTTTTTTGCGATTGCTAAAGTCCATACAGCTCTTGTCTGCGGATCAATCCAATATTCTATAACTTGAAAATTGTTTAGCTTTCCGCTGCTTACGGAGCGTGTTGTGCTTACTGCACCTTGCCCTTGATTATCAACTTCTAAAGTTTCTAACGAAGAATACAAATTATTAATCATTTGCACTACAGCATTCTGTACAGCTCTTAAAACCGTATCTCTAAAATATCTTTGGTTCTGCGAATAACCGACAGCAACATGATAATTATCAAATCTTGGTAAATCCCTGTTATTTGTCCAAATCGGACGGTGATTATTTATTGAGGGAAAATAATTAAGGCTACTTGCTTCGGCAGCATATCTAAATCTTACATATACAGCTTCATTTGCTATAAATACATCTTGTTCAGGATCGAATATTAGTTTGTCAATATATTGATTAAAATCAAGATTATATTTTAATTCCGTTGTTGGAATGTGGGCAAAATCCATAATATTAGAGCCTGTACTGGTCATTGTCTCGATATTTCCTTCAATACCATGAAACATAGAAATTTTTTGCGCGGCATCTTCTTTAGCAGCCGTGATTTCCGCATCTCGTGTACGCATACGGTTTGAGACTCCAATAACAGTTATCATATTATCAGAAGGAAAAGAAAACCAATGTCCAAAACTATGCTGTTCCTGCATAGAAAGCAAAGCATATTTTTCTGCCCTTTCTGTATTATTTGTTGATACACAGGAAAATAAAATAAACACCGATACAATATAAATAAATCTCATTTTTACCTTCCTGCGTTATCAGTTATTAGTCTCTGTTAGAGAATCCAACTTCTTGTCTTGCAGCTCTGTCAAATGCAGCTTCCATTCTGTCTGCGGCATTCATTGCAGCCATTGCAGGAACGGCAAGTCTTGCCTGAGCATGAGCTTGATTAATTTCGTTAACCACATTTGATTTGCCCATTACGACTACCACCCAGTAGTTACCACTAGCATCTTGATCCTCATCAACAACAGAAGCTCCAACAAGCCTAGACCTTGAAAGTGCTGTTGTGATGTTCTCTTGATACGAGACTACCGCAGAATGATCAACTTCACTTCCTGCAGTGTAATCGGTGATCATGTCTGAAATCATGGAGTTCATTTGGCGTGAAATCTCGGCCCGGGCTCTTGTAGTTGCCACTGTCCTTGATTGTCCAAGTGAAGCCATTCTTGCGGTTCCTATACCGATAAGCGCATCTTCCGGCGCATTTCTAGAGGCTTCTCTTACAAATTGCGGTACACCGCCCGCAATTGCACGGCCATCAGAAGTAGTTCTTCCGCCGCCGCTTGATCCGCCACTGGTACCACAAGCCATCATTATGAAAGCTGCAAACAAACATAATGAAACTAATAGAGTCTTTTTCATTTTTCTCTCCTAAAAAATATTTTTAAGTTTCACAAGAAACTTATTTACGCTATTATTCCGGCAACTGTGTTGCAAGATAACCCTTAAAAGCAGCAGGGTATTGTTCATTTATCCTTCGTTCTATCATAATGACTGCAGTATTTACCGCGTTTTCATAGGTTGAATGTCCTGCTCTGTCCGAATAATTAAATGCAAAAAGAATTGCATTAGTAGAATTTTCTATAAGTTCCGCGCTGACCGAGAACCTGCAAAAAATATTATTGTTATTTGGAAAAGAAGCCTGTTCAAAATTTACAGTTACATCCAATGTGTATGGAGGATTATTGCCTCTTGTCCTAAGTCCTTCACCATTTAAAACCCTTGTAAAAACATCTCTAATTCTGTTACCTCGATCATTGTTAACCCTTACTAAAACAGTAATATTTTCTAGAATTTTTGAAGCTTCTATATTAATAGCATCAGCATTTGTAAGATTAAGTGCAGAAGCTGTAGGTCCGCCTGCCTGTGCAACTACATTTGCATATTTGGCATTAATATCTGAAATAACTGCTGCCAATTTATAACGGGCAATACCGTTAAAAGTATTTTTTTCCGCATTTGTCATTGTAAGAAGACTTTGAATATTAGCCAAATTCATACGAATCATTTCTGTATAAATAGCAACAGTTTTTGCCTTATCAATATAAGCAAGAGCATAAGTTAATCCGCGCGGGTCTTCCCATACATATCCAATTTGTGCTCCAACAAGAACATCTAATGAAGCAGCTGTAGCAATAGTTTCTCTAACATTTGTATTTTCAGATGCAGTAACAATTCCTTGAGTAACCGCTTCTGAATACATAGAAACCATTGAAAAATCCGATTGTATTGATTGACCAAAGACAGCTGTCAATTTTGCAAAAGCATCTCTTTCTGCATTAGCACGATTATTTCCGTGACCAACGGCGGCAATATATTGATCTCTTGAATAAGCCGTATAAGGATCATTTACCCAACGAGGTTGAGAGCCGCCCCTTGTTGCCTGAACAGGCGCGGTATTCTGGGCAGTTCCTGCACCGCCCAAAGCTTCTTCCAACCTGCGGACAGCATCTTGTGCCATAGCATTTGATGTGTCTAAAGAAGTTTGAGCGTAAAGGTTTCCTAAAAGCAAAATTAATAAAAAGCTAAACAATATATTCTTTGAAAACTGCATATACTTACCTTTATTAATTTCTTTTCCGAGGAATGAAGCCAATTTGGTAACCTAAACTAATATTCACATGAAAAGCGGCACCTGTTCCTCCCCAACCATCATCAAAGAGCAAACCCCAAGGGCGTACTTCAGCATATAAAACACCGGGTCCTGCTTTAAGACCGCCCCTTATTCCGCCCATTATTACAAAATCACCACTAATTATATTTAAACCACCCCCTAAAAAAAGATTAACTTCAAATGAAGATGGGCGTATCGTTAATGTTGGCAGTATAGAAATATTTGGTCCTTCTTTCAAATCTCCCGAAAAATCTAAAGCAATTCCGAATAAGTCAAATGGCTGAATCATTGCATAAATAGAAAATCCCAATGGTATGTCTGCCAAATAATATTCGTAATGAATATTATTTCCACTTCCTTTTTTGCGATCAACGAGTTGCGCGCTATAACCGACATTAAACCCTGCATAAAACCATTGATATTTCCATGCGTCGGCAGGATTCATTCTTCTTAATAATCCGGTTAAGGCAGGATCATATCTTACATTTAAAGTTCTTGTGCCGATTATTTCTGCAGTTTCAACAGCAATTGCTTGAATTCTCATACGGTACATATCCCGATATTGGCTTATTGAGCCGGAAATTAGAAACTGAGCACCTATCATTCGGCCAATACCCTGAGCCGTTTCATCACTTACAGAACCTGACATATTAAAATTTAATTCAGATTGCAGTCTCTCTAAACGGTTTCTCTCAACTACTCTTACAGTATCTGTATTAGCAAGTGAAACAATGAGCTCTTCTATAATAAAGTCGGATAATTCTTTTGTTTCTGCCTCAATGTTTGTAACCGCGACAGTCGATCCCGGCCTTAATCTTGTCGAGAAAAAATTTACAGCATCCTGAATTGCATCATCCAATACCATAGCTTGTTGTGCAAACGCAAAACCCGTACACAACAGTAAAAGCCCCAAAAACACCAATTTTTTCATACTTCCTTTCTCCTTGTATATTTTTCTAGGAAAAATCCCTTTGCTTTATGGCTATTTCCTACACTATGTAATTTCACATATTTTCATAATAATAGCCATATTTACATATCTTAATAATAATCACCAAATAAGAATACTGTCAATAGCTAATTATCCTTTTTTGGTTAATCTTATATTTATGGGATTTAAGGAAAATTTGAAGTCGGAGCTGCTTTACTCAGGGATTCTTGTAAAGGAGTTGGCGGCAAAAACCGGGATACGGAAGCATACCTTGGACAACTACCTGAATACCCACAATTCCATCCCCAATGCTGAATCCGCAGTCAAAATAGCCCGCGCTTTGGGGGTGTCCGTAGAGTACCTTGTTACCGGAGCCGAGGGGAAAAAGGGTAAAACTCAGCCGCCTCTGTCCCCGGAAATGCGGCTTTTAGTCGATACTGCCGCAAACCTAAGCCCAAAAAGCCGCCGTCTTGCTATCAAACTGGTAAAGGTGCTAAAACTGGAAGATGAGGGTAAGTGAGAAATTTAGGGATTTAGCTGCACAGCTGCAAATTTTCCCGGTATTCTTAGGGATGAAATTATTACAAACTAACTACTAAATTTACACTTCCCCCTTGACAAAGAGGTATCTATGTGGTATCTTATAGGTATAAGGAATAAATATGGCTCAGGCAGATAAAATTAATGTTACCGCTATGACTCTTAGGTTTACAGATCCGTATGTTATAAGGGCAATTGATCATGCAGCTTTCTTGTCCAATCAAACTCGTACAGGTTTCTTGCTAACGGCGGCACAGGAAAAAGCAGAAAAAGTAATTAGAGATAGCTCTGAAATAAGATCGGAAATTGAGCCTTTGCTTATTTCCCCAAAAGCGTATGAAAAAGTTATGGATCGGTTAGATCGCCCTAAAGAACCTAAGAAAAAATTAGTAAAAGCCATGAGAGACTATAAAAAATGGAGCAAAAAGAATGGCCTTGCCAAAACTGTCTAAGGAATTTGATTATCAGTCATTTGATTGTGGAATTGATTCTTTTAACAATTACCTAAAAAACACAGCATTTATAGATATGGGATCACGCAGACAAGCACAAATATATGTGTTACCTGTAAATAATGTTGTAGTGGGTTACTACACGATTGAACCTTTTGCATTTGAACCTTCCGAGCTTCCTGCAAAACTTGCAAAAAAACGCCCTGCTAATTTGAAAGTTTCAAGTTGGTTAATAGGTCGTCTTGCACGAGACATATCAGTTAAAGGACAAGGAATAGGTGAAAAATTACTTATGGATGCTTTGCATCGAATAAAACGCCTTTCAGATGAAGGCGGTGGTTATTGTGTTATTATTGATACTGAATTTGAAAAAACAGATATTAGGTACAAAAAACTTTTTGACTTTTATGCCCAGTTTGGATTTGAAACCCTAGATGAAGAAAAAAGTGCTAGACGGTTATATTTGCCAGTTGCCGAAATTCCTGAATAGCACTTTATCCCCCTCACCCTCGCAGTGCTTCTTCCTCTTTTCCTTTCTTGTTCTTGTTAAAAAAAATACGCCCCTCATACAAGGAATCCATTGCCGATGATCTGCTTGATGAAGTTATTGATTTAATCTGCTCATTTATTGAATAGGGTTACCCCCCCCCGTTTTATTACCTGCTCCCTATCTACAACAAATACGGCGGGTGTCTCCCGTTGTTGCGCATGAAGCTCACGAGGAGGCGCGGCGATTTCATGGGTTTTGTATATTTACAAATTCTATCCCTAGTTCCTCCAAAAATTCTATAACCTGCCTGTTAGGATGTTTTTTATTATTTTTCCCATTCTGCGCATAAGCTCTTTTAATAAAATCAAAAGGGATAAAGTTACAATAGTTATTCCCACTGCCATGATGCGGTAACATCATTTCATGTAAATACGATTGTTCTGTAAGATAATGTTTATGTATATCCTTTCCAATTTCTTTGTTCTTAAGAGGGTAATCTCCAGTACAGACAAAACCACCACTAAGAAAATTATGTAACCTATATAGCATAAAAGGAATAGGACTTAATATTGGTGGATTAGTGTCGGTTAAGAAATATGATGCCATGAGCATACTTGTTAGATTAAAATCTTTCTTTCCTATAAGACTCTTATATATATTTTTAATTTCTTTTTGTTTTTCTTCAATTGAAAAATCATTTGGGTTAATATTTTTCAATTGATTGGAACATTCTTTAGATAACATGGAGTATATATTAGAATCTATCCAAAATTTCACAACCCAATTTACAACATCTATAGAATTTTTTGTATCAGTAACATTTTTAAATTCATTATCATAAAATAGCTTATTTTCGTAATAACTCTTGATTTCAGAAATAGTATGATTGTTAGAGTATTCATTAATTCTTTCAAAATTGCTTGAAAATACAAAAAATATTTCATCAATATATTTATTCTTCTCTAAAGAATACAAGTTAAAAATCAAACTTATTAAATCAATATCACTCTTGGATGTTTTTTTTGTTCCTTTAGAAAGAATTGATGCAGCAAAAAATATAACCATGTCTCGGTGATATGCAGGTAAAAATAAGTG
>Ga0099364_10001256_pt1 | contig 42373 bp, 28 predicted proteins | sample TergutTh196P3_FD_73070 | JGI IMG/M metagenome (GOLD analysis project Ga0099364, IMG submission 73070) | Microcerotermes parvus P3 segment gut microbial communities from Pointe-Noire, Republic of the Congo - Th196 P3 | ecosystem: Host-associated > Arthropoda: Insects > Digestive system > Gut ...
CAAATATCAGAATTTTCGCGCCAAAACTGCTGAAAATCTTGTAACATCAAACTCAAATCAAAAGTATCATTCTTATAATATTTCTGCATTTGGAACTCAGAAAAACGGGCATCTGTTTCTAAAATTCTTTGTTCTTTATTATTCAAAACTCTAATAATGACCTCTGCATAGATAGGATTTGCGGGTTCAATAACTTTATTGTTATCTCTTATTAATCCTAAATCTTTTACATAACTATAATCGTCTGAAAAAAAATCAATATCATCACCTTCACCCATTATTACTTCTTCGATAACTTTTTGAACTCGCTTATCTTTCAATTTATCAAGGAGTTGGTCGATATGGACATCTCTACGGAGAATAATTGTATTTATTGCTTCGGAAACCATTTTGGCGGTTATTGGTATTGAATAATCATTTTTTAGTTGTTCAATAATTATTTCTCTTGCAATTGCATTAACAAGCCATGGTTGCCCTTGGGTTTGACCAAAAATTAGTTCAATAGCCTCATCTTCGAAAACTTGTCCGGTTTGGGTGGTGTGTTGTTTATAAAGATTTTCTAACTCTTTTTTGGTAAAATTTCGAAGATTCAAAGATTTTGTTATAATATTAAATGGACTTGCCGAGCCAAGCGTTTCATGTTTTTCGCGGATTTTTGCCTTGTAGTCGCGAATATTGCGCATGCCAACTAATGCAATTGAAATAGGAAAAGGAATCCTACTACGATTAACAAATCCGTTGCGTAGTTGTCGTAAAAAAGTAATTAATGTATTTTCACTTAAACAATCGGCTTCATCAAAAAAGATAACCAAAGGTTTATCTGCCGAAATGCTAAAATTAGTAATTGCTACTCTAATTTGATTTGAAAAATCAAATCCTTCTAAATTTTTAGCAAAATCAAGTTTGTTAGGCAAATTTGAAAACATAATATCTGTTTTCATACAGTTTAATATTGCAGGAATTCCCTGTTCAGGGTCTGGAAGTGTCTGCACATTTTCCAAAGAACAATACAAAGCATAATATTTGCCCTCTTTATTGATTTTATTGGCAAGGTCAATTAACAGCGTTGTTTTTCCCGTCTGACGTGCAGCGTGGACAACGTAATATTGCTCTGAGTTGATAAGTTCCATCAACTCGTCATACAACCTCTCGGTTGCGTCAATCATATAATGCTTGCCCTCGATGCAAGGACCAGCGACGTTAAAATATTTCATATCTTATTATTTTTAGCCACGAATCTGTTATTGAATTTATTGAAATTGTTATTGAGTTTACCGAAATTGTTATTGAGTTTACCGAAATTGTTATTGAGTTTACCGAAATACACGAATTTACACGAATATTTCTATCTTCCGTTTCTGTATTGCATTGCGCCACGGCGGGTGACGTATGCATTGTTGCCCGTATTCCGGACAGGCAACGTTGCCGCGTATTGCTCTTGCTTCTTTTTCGGGTCTTTGTATACCGAAGTACCCATGGATTGGGATTTCATCTGGGGGAAATGGATGCTTGAATTTTCGTCTTCGCATTGTTGCAACGCAGCGCGTTTTTCTTCCATATCCGGGATTATTTCGTCCAGATACACCTTGCACGCCGTGTACAATGTGTCCATGTTTTCGCCGTTCCGGTAAAAAGGGATAGTGCCGCCGAAGAAGTCACGCCACAATTCAATGACCTCTATATGTCGGTCGACACTATCCCTAAATGTTTCACGCGGAACTCCGTCATAATTGAAATCTGCCCAATAAAAGTGATAAAGTTCGAACGGTTTCGTCAGTGCCGAATCCAATCTCGCGCGTGTATACCATGTCCATGCACAACTATCCTGTGCGCCGATACATACCGCAGCCCGCTCCAACTCGCACAGGTCATCGTCCCTATACAACTGAACTTTAAAGCCCAAACTTTCAAGGTACTTCTGGGTTTCAGGGTTAATCGCACGTGGGTTGATCACGCTCCCATTACCATCAATCAGGTTCTTTCCAAAAACCCGATGACTCTCTGTTTCTACTTCACGCATCTTATCTGCAAGCCAAGCCATTACTCTGCGGGCGGTTTCTTCGTCATGGTGGTGCCACCAACCGTCCGCCAAAGCATACAGTTTCTTCAAGTCTTGGATTTGATTCAAACTATCCTTTGCCGCGCTTTCATCAAACACCACATTGGAATTACCCCTTACCCATACCGTTGCGGTACGATCTGTTGGATCCTTTTCCACAGGCCCTTTCTCGCACGCAGCAAAGAACTTTGCCAATAATGGCAAAGCCAGCAACAACCAAAGTATGCTCGGGCGTTTTCCGAGCGACTTTGTTTTGGGCAAATGACCATTTGCCCCTACATAAAAATTTTTTAATATTTTCATTGTACTAAATTTATTTGGTTATTATATTAAAATTTATAAAAAAATGCAACATTTCTGAAAACTGAAAACTTTTTCTAATAATTACTCTTTTTAACGAAAAAAAAATAAAAATGTTATGATTTTTTCTTATTTTTGCAAAAAATTTTTAATACAAAATTATGAGAAAGTTTAATGTTACAGGGAATTGTATCCCAAATATGCACTATATGGTCGATATTAGTGAAAAAATTGAAAAGATTTTTTTGTTAGTAGAAGATAGTAGTTATTTTACCATTAATCGCGGACGTCAATACGGAAAAACCACTACTATAGGGATGCTTGAAAGGCACTTACCAGGCGATTATATTTGTGCAAGCATCAGTTTTCAGTATTCAAAAGACAAAATGTTTGCCGACGAAGAAGGATTTTGTCAGGGATTGTTAAGCAGGATATATCGCTCTTTATTATTGGAACATAAAGAAGAGGCAAAACTTTGGTTTGATGAAAACGTAACAGATTTTGAGAAATTAGACATTTTCATTTCGGAAAGGAGTAGTGGTAAAAAGATAGTCCTAATGATAGACGAAGCCGACGAAGCATCAAATAATAACCTTTTTGTTAGATTTCTAAAAATGTTGCGAGACAAATACCTTTTCAGGAATGCAGGAAAAGACTTTACTTTTCATAGCGTCATACTTGCTGGCGTTTATGATATAAGAAATCTAAAACAAAAGATGATTTTACAAGGTAATTATACCCCAAGTTTAGGCGAGAGTGACATGAACTCACCTTGGAATATTGCCGTTGATTTTGATATTGATATGTCTTTTTCAGCAAAAGAGATTGAAACAATGCTTGTAGAATATGAAAATGACCATAAAACAGGAATGAATATCAGCGAATTAGCGCAAGAAATACGTTTTTATACAAGCGGATATCCTTATTTAGTATCAAAAATTTGTCAATTAATTGAAAATAAATTAGATAGGAATTGGAGTGTTGGAGGCGTACAGAAAGCAATAAAATTAATATTAGATGAAGAAAGCACTCTTTTTGATGACATGATAAAGAAAATTGAGGAAAACCAAGAACTCAGCAATTTGATGTTTGACCTCTTGGTTGGTAAAATTAAATACGCTTATAATGTTGATGTTCCTGTAATAAAATTAGGCTTAATGTTTGGATTTTTTTCGCGTGGTACGGAGGGTCTTCAAATTCACAACAAAATTTTTGAACTTCGAATTACAAACTTTTTTATCGCAAAAACAACGCTCAACTGGCGCGAAAACAACATCGGTCAAACTCTTTTCAATGAAATAGTTAAAGATAACGTTTTCGACATGGAACTTTGCATAAAAAGATTCCAAAAACATTATTCTGAAATATATACCACAAAAGACCTTAAATTCCTCGAAAGAGATGGCAAACTTATTTTCCTAACATTCTTAAAACCGTTAATCAACGGTTTCGGTTTCTATCATTTTGAATCTGAAACGCGCGACTTTGGTAGAATGGACTTAGTTGTAGATTTTCTTAAACAACAATTTATTATTGAGTTAAAATTGTGGTACGGCGATGAAAAACATACCCAAGCCTACGAACAACTTGCTAATTATTTGAAATCTAAAAACATGGATAGAGGCTATCTTATTACTTACGATTTTCGTAAAAAAAGAGCAAAATCTTTTAAACCATCAAAATGGGTTGCGTATGATGGCATAAAAATTTTTGATGTTATTTTGAGAGTCGGGGAGGAGGAATAAGATAATTATTTTTTGTTATTTTTAGCCACTAATTTTTCTACCAAGCGATGCATTCTTTTTCGACATGCTCAAAGCATCGCCTAACGGAATGCTTTCATTTTTCTACCAATATTGCATCCCCTACGGGATGCTCATTACTCACTACTCACTACTCATTACTCATTACTCACTACTCATTACTCATTACTCACTACTCATTCACTCATTCACCCATTCACTCATTCACTGTATTATTAATTTAATCTAATATAATCAGTGAAAACGGGCTGTAGGTCTCTATTAATTAACATATTATTAATTTGGTTAACACTTCTTGGGTCAGAAATTTCGAACTGTTCGTCACCTTTTTTTTCTTCACTATGTCCGCCGACTCCAACCGTAACACCTGCCGACATTTTGTTTGCTGCCAAACCCATAAGATTATCTCTAAACTGTTCTCGTTCTCGTGTTGAAACGACAATAGTTGAATATGGTAAAAAAATTCTGAATGCCATAAAAACTAATAAAAGTTGTTTTTCGGAAACAGTTTCAATAGTTTTGTTATTAAAATAGTTACGGAGTCTTGGTGCCGAGAGTGATATTTCAGCGTGAGGATATTTTTTTTGGAAATAATAAGCGTGCAGTCCTGTTGCCAAAGCGTCAGTACGGAAATCGCCTAATCCAAATAAAGAGCCAAAACTTACGCCACGCATTCCACCTTGTATTGCCCGTTCCTGCGAATTAAAACGAAAAACAAAAGAACGTTTGGGACCAGATATATGATATTTTAAATAAGTTTTCAGGTCGTAAGTTTCTTGATAAATACTAACAAAGTCAGCGCCGCATTGGTTCAAATATGCGTACTCGTCAACGTTCAGAGGATAAATTTCAATACCAACAGTTGTAAAATATTTAGAGGCTAACTTTACCGCTTCGCCAATATATTCAACGTTTGAAAATGATCGCGATTCGCCGGTCAATAGTAATATTTCTTCTAAACCTGTTTTAGAAATTGCTTGTAATTCCTTTTCAATTTCTTCAAGAGATAATTTTCCTCTTAAAATTTCATTTTTTAAGTTAAATCCGCAATAAATGCACTGATTATCACAGTAGTTAGATATATATAAAGGTGTATATAAACTAACTGAGTTTCCGAATTGTTTTCTTGTTTCAGTTTTAGAACGCATCGCAATTTGTTCTAAAAACTCTTCGGCGGCCGGGGACAAAAGTGCTGCAAAATCTTCGATGTTCAAAACCTCTTTATCGAGCGCTGTTAAGACATCTTTTGCATTAAAATCTCTGTTGATACCTGTCTGTTTCAAGACTTTATCGATTAATTCAGTTTCCATAAAAAAATTTTTTTGTGATAATTATTAAGTAAATCATATTTTGTCTTCTAAAATTCCATTTTTAGTCGTTCAAAAATCCTGTAAGCGGGCTTGATGCTTCGGCTTTGTCAATAAGTACTCTTCCTATTCCGGCGAGGAATGCATTTCTTCCTGCCTCAATCGCAAATTTAAATGCTTTAGCCATCATACCAACATCATTAGCGGTAGCAATTGCAGTATTTGCCATGACTGCTGCTACTCCCATTTCCATTGCTTCGCAAGCCTGAGACGGTTTACCGATGCCTGCGTCAACGATGATAGGTAAGTCAATTTCATCAACAAGAATTTTTATGAACTCTTTTGTCAAAAGCCCTTTGTTAGTTCCAATTGGTGCGCCAAGAGGCATAACCGCCGCTGCTCCTGCATTAACCATTTGACGTGCCGAAATTAAATCGGGATACATATAAGGCATCACAATAAATCCCTCTTTTGCCAATATTTCAGTTGCTTTAACGGTTTGGTAATTGTCGGGCAAAAGATATTTAGAATCATTAATAACTTCAATTTTAATGAAATCACCGCAGCCGAGTTCACGTGCGAGCCTCGCAATTCGAATAGCTTCTTCGGCGTTCCTTGCACCCGAGGTGTTGGGTAAAAGAGTGATTCCCTTTGGAATATAGTCCAAAATATTTTCTGTTTTGCTGTTTGCACGTCGCAAAGCAACCGTTGCCATTTCAACACCACCACTCTCTATAACGATTTTTGTCATTTCTAAAGAGAACTTGCCCGAACCCAAAATAAAACGTGAAGTAAACTCCTTACCGCCAATTGTTAATTTATCAGTCATTTGTCTATTTTTTGCCACTAATTACTGCTACTAAAGTTGTTTTGTCGAAAAAATAAGGTAATAATAAGGTTTTAACCACGAATTTGTATTTGTTAAGTCACTAATTATCACTTATTTTTATACATAAAATCAATAATTTTGTATAAATAACCGCAGGCTAAAGCCCGCAATTGATAAAAAACGTTTTAATAAAAAGATTATTTTGTATTTAAAAAAAAATTGTTCTCTTTTTGTTTATTTTTAGCCTCCAATTTGTTATTGAATTTATTGAAATACATAAAAAAGCCTAGTAAGTTGATTTAAAATCTTTTGCATTTGTAGAACCGTTGCGGAACCTATTTCAATACTAGAACTGCTATTTATTTAGTGGGACGGGGCACACCTTATCCCCACAAACCCTACAAAATAGTGGTGTATATCTTATAAAAATCTATTCTGATAGTGTGCAGGTTTTTGAGGAAAGATTAATTGTTTTTTTAACCTTCTTTTTTCGCCATTTTTTCAGTAAAATATATTGTTGCAATTCCTACAATGCAACACACGAGCGCAATGGCGAGTTCAATATTTATTTGTGGTAAAAACCATTCGTATCCTGTAGTTTTTGCCATGGTGCCATACATTTCTTTTACCTCTATTTTCCAGGGCCAAAGAATTGCAAGAGAGCCAAGAATAAATCCTGTAAGAACGGCAATCGTAGCGTCGTGGAAACGTTTTAGAAGCCATGATAAAAAATGTGAAAAAGCAATTATTCCAACAATAGCGCCAATTGCAATTGGTAATAAGACATCAAAACGCCAATAATTAATTGCATCAATCATAACAAGTTTGTAATTGCCCATTAATAACAGGACAAAGGAACCGCTTAATCCGGGAAGAATCATACTGCAAATGGCTACAACTCCGCATATCAAAAGATACACAAAGTTATCGTTTTCAATACCGGGGGTTGCAACCGAAATGAAAACTGCAATGCCTGTTCCTATTATAAATGAGAGTATTACACTCGTAAGCCATTTTTTAATTGTTTTACCAACAAAATATACCGATGCTAATACTAAACCGAAGAAAAACGCCCACAAATAAACAGGGTACTCCCGAAAAAGAAATTCAAACAGTCGTGCGAGTGATATTATTGCAACTCCAATTCCGAGTAAAAGTGAGATAAGGAAACTTAAATCGACATGTTTAGCAAAATCGGTAAATTTACCATTCAATATCAATTTCACTGCCGCTAAATCAAAAGATTTAATTGCATTTATTAATCTTTCGAAAATCCTAGTAATCAGTGCAATAGTTCCACCAGAAACGCCGGGTATTACATTTGCCGTTCCCATTGCAATTCCTTTTATAAAGATAAAAAGTTGATTTTTAATCCAAACTGATTTCATAAAAATTTATTCAAATTCAACGTATTTTCTAACTATCTTTTTCAGTATTTTGCTTTTAAAAATATCTTTAAGTTGGAACGAAAATACGTCCAAAAAAAAGTCAAAATCTTCGGGTGCTTCGATGAGAGCATTTTCGAGATATAATCCAGCGAGAAAATAATCATTTAATTCGAGTATCGAAATTGCCGCCGAAACATAGTTTATAGCATATATGCTTGCTCTATTTGTTCTTAGTTCGTCTAAAATTGAAAGAGAATCTTTTTTTGAAAAAAGGTGATTTTTGACTTGCAGCCATTTGTATATATATCGAATATTGTTAGGTTCATGTTTGATACTTTTTTCTAACCATGAAAGTGCTTTATGATAGTCTTTTGTAAGTATGTGCGCTTTTGCTCTCAAAAACATAAATTCGGGATACATATCTGAAATAAGAATTGCTTCCATAGATTTTTCTAATGCCTTTTTTGCGTTGTTTGTGCTGATTAACAGAGAAATATAACCAAACCAAGGAAACAGAAATGTTGGATGAGTTTTTACCGACAAGTCATAAAAACGGAGTGCTAATTCGATCTGTCCTAATTGTTCTAAACAGAATGCAATTTGATGATAACAAATAACAGGTTCGAAACCGTGAGAAACTGCCTCAAAATAACAATTTAACGCTTTTAATGGTTCTTCGGTTTCAAGCAAAAGATTCGCCTTGTCAAAATGTGCTTCTGCGTTGTTAGGATTAAGTGAAAGTACTATATCGAAACAATACAAGGCACTATTAAAGTCTTCATAACGGTGACTGATAATTGCAAGATTAAACCACGTGGCTTCTGAAAAAGGATTAATATTAAGGATACGGTTGTAAATATCAATAGTTTTGAGAATTTGGTCTTCATTATCATACGAATAAGCAAGTTCAAAAAGAAGATTTTCGTTATTAGGATATTTCAGAATCGTTTCTTCTAAAAGTTCTATCGCATATTTGGTGTAGTTTAGTTCGTTAAGATTAAAAGCAATGTCTATAATAAATGAATCATACTCGTCAAAAAAGATATTAGCGGCTTCTCTAAAACAAGAAAGTGCTTTTTCGGGGTTGTCGGTTTTAAGATATGCCCACCCTAAATTGAAATAAAGTTCGGGATCCATTTCTTCAAATTTAAGAAGCCTTTTTAAAAGGGGAATAGCAACTTTTTCTTCGCCTTTTTCGATGAGTATAAAGGTTTTTTTTATTAATAGGTCAATAGAATTAGGATGTAATTTTAGCCCTAATTGTAGAACTCTCTCTGCCTTCTCTAATTCTGAATTTTCTGCATAAAAATCAAAGATACTTTCAATGCTTTCGACATCAAAATAGGCATCCTCCATCTGTTCAAAACGAAGTACGTCAGGGTCTTTGTCACTCGGATTAGTTTGCGTTAATTCCTGCATAAAAAACAAATTAAATTGGCGGCAAAAGTAGATAAAATTTTTGTAATTTCAAAACGGAAAAGATAAAAATATATTTTTTTTTTCAAAATAAAAATATATATTTGCGGCGAAAAAAATTGAAATATTTGAAAGATAATACCCGAACATTTATCCTATTTCATTTTTTTAAAGAAAATAACAGGTACGTATTTATGTAGGAGTAATAAGTGTTTTACGAATTTCAAACAACTAAAAAAAACAATAATTATGGAAAACCAACAATTAGAATGGAAAGAGACCTGGCGCGATGAATACCTTAAATGGATATGTGGATTTGCCAATGCGCAGGGTGGTACGTTTGTAATTGGGAAGAATGACAAAGGAGAAACAGTCGGCGTGAAAAATGCAGAGAAACTGTTGGAAGATTTGCCCAATAAGATACGCGCTACTATGGGAGTTGTTGCAGATGTTAATTTACGCAAAGACAGAGGATTGGATATTATTGAGATATTCGTTCTACTTTTTCTGAATTTTACCCCGAACTGTTAAATTGAAATTACTTATATTTTTGCAAAAATTTGTGACGAAATGCAATATTTTTGTTTCAATTCCGTTTTGTAGAGAAATAAGGTGAAAATAAGGTTAATATTAAAAACAAAAATGAACTACGAATTAAAATTACTCATTCACTAAAACTGATAACTGAAAACTATTTTAATATGAAAATGAACAAATTTTTATTTATTTTGTCAGCATTTATGCTGGGAATATGCAACTTGTCGGCACAAATAACCGCTTCCGGCAGTGTCGGTTATGAAAACCCAAAATACGATGGCGAACAACCATCTAAAGATATAATTTTTTACTATAAAGATAATATTTCAGGAACGTTGCGCTGTGATTTATTTGGCAATTATTATACATGGTCAAAATATAATATTGCAAAAAAAGAGTGGGAAGATTTTTCAACTTTACAAGAAATACCTGTTTCAGAACATGGTGGATATAAAGTAAAAGTTAGTGATAGTAGGAATCCACGTGCATACAATGATTCTATTCATTGTTGGTTGATTGTCCCAAATCTTACAATTGAAGCAACCGTAGATAGAGCCGACTGTTTTTATATTTGGCTAAACGCAAGTGCCGACCACGTTCCTCCCGTATATTATAACCCCGCCGACCACGAACCTTATTCTGTTAGTTATGTTTTTAATTGGGAAACATCTACAGAAATTGTAATACCAGACAAACAGCAATCTATCAGGATAGAAGCACCCTATGAAAATACTACTTATTCTGTTTCTGTTGTTGATAAATTTGATGAAGAATTAACATCCGAAGTCTATTATGAAGCAATTGCCGTAAAAGCGGAATTTAGAGCAGAAATATTGAAAGCCGATATTCCTCACGAAGTGCACGACTCTATCCTTTTTGCATCAGCACCTTTGGATATGCGCTTTTTTGACGAAAGTCTAGGAAACATTGGTTGTCTTTTTTGGGAAATTAAAGGTTTAGAAAAAAGAGATAGAAACCTCTTAGAAGTCTTCACGGAAGCACGTTTGGAAAAAGTAATTCTAACTGTAAGAAATAATAATTGTATCGACTATGAGTGTGAAGATTCTATATCTATTTCGATAAACGTTATGGCATCATTGTTGGAATTTCCTAATGCTTTTACGCCTAACGGGGACGGAATAAACGACGAGTTTAGATGTGTTTATCGTTCTTTGAATAAATATCAAATTTCTATTATAAATCGCTGGGGACGTGTAGTTTATACTTCAACTGATCCCTCAAAAGGCTGGGACGGGAACGTTAACGGCAAACCCGCTCCGCCCGGTGTATATTTCTATTTTGCAGAAGCTGAAGGGCACAATAAATTGGAGAACGGACAGTTTGAAACTCACAAAAAAAGAGGAAATGTCCACCTTATTAGAGGTAAATAATACTGACACAATCCCACAAAAATGAGCCGTTATCAAGAAATTATTGACAAATATTATTTTGAAAACAATAAAGCCAAAGAAATATTAATTACTCACGGCAAAGTTGTTTGTAATAAAATATTTACAATTCTACACAACAAGCCTGAACTGAAAATCGACAAAAATTTCATCGAAGAAGCATGTATGTTGCATGATATCGGAATTGTTTATACAAATTCTCCCAAAATAGGATGTTTTGGAACATTTCCTTATATCTGTCACGGCTACCTTGGACGTGAGTTATTAGAAAAAGAAAATTTAGATAATTTGGCATTAATTGCAGAAAGACATACAGGCGCAGGATTATCTGAAAATGAAATAGTTATCAAATATTTACCACTTCCGCATCGAGATATGATTCCAATTACAATAGAAGAGCAGATTGTCTGTTTTGCAGATAAATTTTTTTCTAAAAGCAAAAATATTACAAAAGAGGCTTCTCTTTCAGAAATACGGGCAGAACTTTCGAGGTATGGAAATGAGCAAGTAAGTAGATTTAATCAGATGTGTGAAATTTTTTTGTAGATTCAGAATAATAAATAATAAAAGTAAAAAAAATGACAAAAGCGGAAAAAATCAAAGAAATGGTAAGGCAAAAATATGGTGAAATTGCCTTACAAAGCAAGGAAACAAATGCCTGTTCTTGTTGCGGTTCGGGTAGTTGTTCAACCGAAGTATATAATATTATGAGTGAGGACTACGCAGATTTAAAAGGATACAATCCAGATGCAGATTTAGGGTTAGGTTGCGGATTGCCTACACAATTTGCCAAAATTAAAAAAGGTGATGTAGTTGTTGATTTAGGCAGCGGTGCGGGCAACGATTGCTTTGTTGCACGTGCCGAAACTGGCGAAACAGGAATAATAATCGGCATTGATTTCACTCCTACAATGATTGAAAAAGCGACTGCTAACGCAAAAAAACTCGGTTTCAACAACGTGGAATTTCGTCAAGGAGATATTGAAAAAATACCTATTACAGCGAACGCCGTAGATGTGGTTGTAAGTAATTGTGTGTTAAATCTCGCACCTGACAAAAAAGCCGTGTTTAGTGAAATTTACAGAATACTTAAAGTAGGCGGACATTTCAGTATTTCAGACATTGTGCTTGTTGGCGAACTCCCTGAAAAGATGAAAATCGCCGTAGAAATGTACGCAGGGTGCGTGGCAGGAGCAAGCCAGAAAATTGATTATTTAAGTATTATCCAACAAGTAGGGTTTAAAAACATTACAATTCAAAAAGAAAATCCGATTGTTCTCCCGGATGATATTTTGGAAAAATATTTTTCAAAAGAAGATATAACTGCTTACAAAGCAAATTCGCCAATTATTTATAGTATAACCGTTTATGCCGAAAAGCAAGGATGAAAATAAGGGTTCAATAATTTCAGAACTCCTGACTTGGCAGAATTATTTCCTTAAATTACAAAATATTACGAAAAAGATACCGCAAACTAAAGATGTCGCATTTTTTGGATATACCCCGAATTGCGCTTTTTAGTCAACCGCAAAGGTTGCCCCTACCGGTTTCTACGTTGCACTCGTACCGAGTGCTGCTGCGTGGGATAAACGGAGATGGTGAGGTTTGATTTGTCTGAGTACAAATATGCTTGGGGCATGAATACGCGGATAGATGGGAAAAATGCGACAATCGATTTTGCAACAAGTTAGGAGTTCTGAATTTAAAATTATTTCATGACTTCTGCAAAGGTTTTCGGGATAGTTGTTTTTCCGCACCAAACAACAAACAGCAAAATTTTTTTCAAAAAAAAACACCATTCCTTTAGTCGAATAACACACTTTTTTCGTATTGTTAAATGAGTGGTTAGTGGTTAGCGGTTAGCGGTTAGCGGTTAGCGGTTAGCGGTTAGTGGTTAGCGGTTAGAGTGTAGAGTGTAAATTTGAACAAACTATAAAACTATAAACCATAAACCATAAAACTTCTTATTCACTCATTCACTCATTTACTAAAAAACTGATAACTGATAACTGAAAACTGATAACTGATAACTGAAAACTGATAACTGATAACTGATAACTAAATACTAAAATTATGTTTAAAAAACGAAAAAAAATTACAACTCCAAATGTTAAGTTTCAAGATTTTTGGGAGATAGACGACAAACAGACATCATCTGCTTACCAAAAATTAATGGAACGCATCGAACATTACGTACCGTTGGAATTGCCAACACAGATATTCAATAGATGGAAGTATTTAGCAATTGCGGCTTCTGTTGCCTTGTTGGTGGTTGGCGGTTTATATTTGCAAACGCTCACAAGCAATATTAATCAACCTGTTGAAATAGTTTGCATTACAGAAGATGGCTCGCAAATCACTTTATCAGACGGAACAAAAGTGTGGTTGAGCGCCAATTCACAATTACGTTACAATCAAACTTTTACGGGTAAAACTCGTGATGTAACATTAGAAGGCGAAGCATATTTCGAAGTTGCCCATAATAGTAAGCAACAATTTCGTGTATTAGCGGGAGGTCAAACGGTGGTGGCATTAGGTACAAGTTTTAATGTACGGGCATACTCAAATGAAACAGACGTAAAAGTTACATTAGTAGAAGGAATCGTAAGCGTTACAGACCAAAATACGGGACAAGCAGTTGTTTTAAAGCCTGCGCAGGAAGCCTTTATTGTTAAAAGTAGCGAATTTATTACTGTTTCAGAACAAAATCAGCCTCTTAATGATAATTTTTCATCTGAACAGAAAATTCCAAAAAATGGATTCCCCATCACCGTTAATGATATTGAAATTGATAATGTAATGTCGTGGAAAACAGGACGATATGTATTCTACAACATGACATTTGAAGAGATTGCCAAAATGCTTGAAAAAGGATTTAAAGTAAATATCAATATTGAAAACGAAGAATTGAAAAGCAAACCATACACAATGCGTTTTGAAAACGACGAATCCTTAGAAAAAATATTAGACTTGATTCAGATAAATGCAAAATATTCGTATCAATATTATAATGGAAATATAATTATCAAATAATGGGAACTCATAGAAACCTTATTATTTTACCACAAATGTCACAAAGTGTTAAATATCAACATATATCAACTTAATAATGTCTCAAATTTTTAATTAATTTAAGTAAAAAATGAAATTAAAGTTCTTGATTTTCACAACTATCGCGTTAAGTTTGTCGACAAATTTTTATTCACAAACCCAAAGACTTACCGTTGATAAAAACAATGTTACTATTGCAGAAATCTTTAACCATATTGAAGCCGAGAGTGGTTTCTCGTTTCTGTATAGTTCGAGGGAGATTGATGTTTCAAAGCGTGTATCGGTAAATGTTACCAACGCATTGATTACAGATATTCTTTCTTTAGTTATTGATAATAAGGAAATTGCCTATCGTATTACCGACAAGCACATTATCCTTTATAAAACCGACCCTATACTCGAAAAAAATGAGTTTGCTTTGCAGGGAATTCTCATTTCAGGTAGAGTAACCGATGCTGACGGCGAGCCACTACTCGGCGTAAACGTTATGCTCAAAGGTTCTACGCAAGGTACTATTACCAATGATAATGGCATATATTCTATCAATGTGCCAAATGAAAATGCAATTTTGCTGTTTTCTTTTATTGGTTACGTTTCGCAGGAAATTGCCGTAAATAACCGACAAATAATCAATGTTATTATGAATGATAACATCGCACAATTAGACGAAGTGGTGGTTATTGGTTATGGCACAATAAAAAGGAAAGATTTAACAGGTGCCGTAGGGAGTGTTGGAGATAAAGTTTTGAGTAACAATGCTTCAGCAAATCTTGGACAAGCATTGCAAGGTCGTATTGCAGGAGTTTATATTGTTGATGATGGCAATCCGCAATCTAACGTATCTTTGAAAATACGCGGATTAGGAACGGTAAACAATAGCGACCCGCTTTATGTGATTGATGGTGTGCCTACTTCATTGGGGTTAAACTCCTTAAATAACGAAGATATTGCAACCATTGACGTACTAAAAGACGCATCGGCAACTGCAATTTATGGTTCACAAGGCGCTAACGGTGTGGTAATTATCACAACCAAGCGTGGCAAAGGAGACGGCGCAATAAATGTCAAAGCGGGCTATGGGATTGCGCACGCAGCAAATATGCCAAAGTTTCTCAATGCATCGCAATATGCGGCACTCAACAATCAGATACTTTCTGAAGCGGGTTTGATAACAAATCCCGATTGGAAAAATCCTGAAACGTTAACGAAAGACACTGATTGGATAGATGCTATGTTTCGCCCCCTTTGTAAGGCTTCGATGCAAAATTATACAGTTAGTTATTCGGGAGGGAACGACAAAGGAAGTTATTACGTTTCGGGAGGGCACATTAATCACAATGGAATAATTGAAAGTGTTGGTTATAAGCGAACTACATTTCAATTTAATAGCGATTATAAAGTAAAACCTTGGGTGAAATTTGGTAACAATATCACGTTCTCAACAGATACTAAAACAAATGGAAGTTTCAACCTACTCGATGTGTTTCTGTCGTTGCCTACTCAGTCGATTTACGATGACGATGGAAATTATGACGGACCTTCGGGCAATAATTTATGGCACGGCACAATCCGCAACCAGTATGGAACTGCAATGATTGATAAAAATCGTACAAATGGTTACAATTTAATAGGAAATTTATTTGCAGAATTTACAATTCTTAACGGATTGAAATTTAAAAGTGTCGGCGGTACTCAATTAGTTTTTGTTCGCGAGACCAATTTTACGCCAAAATATGCGTGGAAACCCACTGAAATACCTGCAAGTTCGTTATATAAAGGCGCAAGTTACGATTATACCTATCTGTTAGATAATTATCTTACTTATGATAAATTATTCAATCTACACGCACTAACAATAATGGGAGGTTCAAGTTTGCAATGGAATAAAAATGACTACTTTAACGGAGCAATTAAAGGATTTCTGAGAGATGAAATTCATCAGATAAATAATGGCGAAGAAATTGAGAGTCTTTATGGTTCGGGTAGCGAATGGGCAATTGCATCTTTTATGATGCGCGCCAATTATAGTTACAACAATCGTTATCTTTTGACGGCTACTGTTAGGCGAGACGGGTCATCTCGATTTGGACCAAAACATCGTTGGGGAACATTTCCATCATTTTCGGCTGCATGGCGTTTGAGTGAAGAAGATTTTTTTAATAATGATAATTGGTTGTCTGACTTGAAATTACGCGCAGGATATGGCGTTACAGGGCATCAAAATATAAACAATTATTCCTATTTTGCTTCATACGATACTCATGTTTATACATTTAACGGTAATGTAGTCAGTGCGTTAGTTGCAAGTAGAATGCCTAATTCGCGCGTTCATTGGGAAGAGGTGCATCAAACAAACATCGGAATTGACTTAGGAATGTTGAAAAACAGAATACTTTTATCGATAGATATTTATAATAAAGACACAAAAGATATGTTAGTAAATATGTCTGTGCCTGTATCTTCGGGATATAGCGACGAAGCGCCTCCAATGATTAATGCGGGCAAGGTGAACAATAAAGGTTTAGAATTAGCACTTTCTGCTATTGTTTTCAATGAAAAAGATTTTCAATGGACTACCGATTTTAATATAACTTTTAACAAAAATAAGATAGTAAGTCTCAATAGCGATATACCTGATTATTACGGTAGTATAGAACTTGCGGGAAATACTCGAGTAAATGCTCAAGGTCATCCAATTGGGTCGTTTTACGGATATGTTGCCGACGGGCTTTTCCAAACTCCCGAAGACGTAAATAATTGGGCAGTTCAAATTATCGGCACAAGCAGCATTAACGGCACAGCAGCGGGTGACATCAGGTTTCTCGACTTAGACAATAACGGCATAATTGACGCTAACGATAGAACATTTATCGGTAATCCTTCGCCAATTGCGATTTTTGCATTAAATAATACGCTGACTTATAAGAATTTAGATTTGTCGATTTTCTTTCAAGGAATTTATGGTAACGATGTTTTTAATGCAAACCGTATTTACCTCGAATCTATGTCGTCGGCTCAAAATCAGTTGGCAACTACTCTTAACCGATGGCAAGGCGAAGGCAGTTCGAACAGTGTTCCACGTGCTGTGCATTTAGACCCAAATAGTAACTCACGCAGTTCTACACGTTTCATTGAAGATGGCTCGTATCTGCGATTGAAAGACCTGACCTTAGGATTTAGATTGCCAGCAACCATCTCAAAGAAAATTGCAATAGATAATTTACGTATTTATGCTTCGTGCAAAAATGTGTTTACACTGACCAATTACAGCGGTTTTGACCCCGAAGTAGGTATTGATGGTTTTGACCTCGGACGATATCCCGTAACTCGAACTTTTAATATTGGTATTGATTTCAAATTTTAATAAACATTTTAATTTATTTATATAATGAAAAATAATATATATCTTATATCTCTGATTTTCACAACATTATTTATTTTTTCTTGTGAAGATTTTTTAGACAAATCACCGTTAGATGCCATTGGCTCTAATACAGAACTGAATGAAACAGATGCTGTTGCCCTTGTCAATGCGGCTTATCAACCTTTGCAGTGGGCTAAATTGTACAATATGCGAATGTGGACTACCGACATAATAGCCGCTAACAGCGAATTAGGAGGCGAAATGACCGCCACAGACGGAAAAGAGACCAAAGATTTAGCGTCATTTACTGCAACTTCTGATAATGCAGGTTCTTTAGATTTGTGGCGTGGTCCAAATCCGGGCATTCTACGTTGCAATATTGTACTCGATAGGATTGCAGATATGAACATCGAAAATGCCTTGAAAGAGCGCATAATGGGAGAAGTTTATTTTTTGCGTGCGCACTATTATTTTATTTTGGTACGCATATTTGGTGATGTGCCACTTCGTACTACTCCCGTAGAGCCCGGAGATGACCTGCTTATCGGACGAACACCCAAAGCAGAAGTTTATGCACAAATTATCAGCGACTGCAAGGAAGCAATCAATTTATTACCTCCAAAAAGCAGTTATTCGGCGTTCGATTTAGGTCGCGCAAATAAAGACGCGGCGCTTGCAATGTTGGCAAAAGTGTATCTTACTTTGAATGAGAATTATAACGAAGTAGTTCGTTTGTGCGAAGAAATTGAAAATATGGGTTATGATTTGAGTACAATGAATTATTACGACAATTTTGACCCATTAATTAAAAATAATGCTGAATCGTTGTTTGAAGTGCAATATACGGGCTCAACTGAATATAGTTTTTGGGATAACGACAACCAATCTTCGTGGTTAAGCACTTTTATGGGACCGCGCAATTCAGATTGGGTTGGTGGTTCGTGGGGTTGGCAACACGTTACGCAAGAGTTTGTGAATCAGTACGAAAATGGTGATTTACGCAAAGATATTACAATCCTCTACGATGGTTGTCCGCAATGGGACGATAAAGATTATGACCCAACTTGGTCATCAACAGGATATAATGTACGTAAATTTTTAGTGCCGAAATCTATTTCGCCCGATTATAATACAAATCCCTCTAACTTTGTTGTTTACCGTTTTGCAGACATTTTATTAATGAAAGCCGAAGCGCTTAATGAACAAGGGCTTACACAACAAGCACAAATTCCTTTGAATAAAGTACGTACACGTGCCGGATTACCAAATATTACAACAACAGATAGAGCCGCTATGAAAGAAGCAATCATCCACGAAAGACGCATAGAATTGGCATTTGAAGGTCATTGGTGGTTCGATTTAATTCGCATCGACAATGGCGACTATGCCATCAATTATTTCAAAAATCTCGGAAAAATAAACGTTACAAAAGAACGGTTACTGTGGCCCGTTCCACAAGAAGAGATTGACGACAATCCATTGATTAAACAAAATTCAGGTTATTAATAGTAATTAAATCATTAAATAATAAATAATTATGATACGTAATATAAAATATTTTTGCATTGCCGCAGGCATATTGTTTTGTCTATCATCTTGTAAATTAGACGAAATAGAATATAATAAAGGTGAAGAGTCTCTATCGTTGACGCTTAATGAAACCTCAATTGAACTAAATATACGTTATCCTAACGATGACGCCTTAATTTTTTCGTGGACAACAGGCACAAATGCGGGCACAAATGCCGCCATTGACTACTTGTTGCAAATAGATAAAAAGGGCAACCAATTTCAAAACGGTATCTCACTTGAACTTGGAAAACGAATTTATACCTACAATTTTACAAATGAGAAATTTAACGATGTGTTACTTGGCAACTTCAACGTTACACCGGGTGATGCCGCAGAACTTGAAGCGCGCATTGTGGCATTGGTTGCAAGCGAAAAAGTTAGCGACCAAATAACTGAAATTGTGTCATTTACCGTAAAAAGTTATCAACCTGTATCTAAAACGCTTTATATGATTGGCGGCGCCACGCAGGGTGGCTGGAGTTTAGACCAAGCGACCGAAATGACCCCAATTCCTAATGAAGCGGGTGGTTTTAGTTTTATTGGTGATTTATTGGCAGGTTCTTTAAAGTTTGTTACAACTACCGATGATTTTTTGCCGTCATACAATCGAGATGCAAATGCCTCTGACAAACTAATTTACAGGCAAAATGACAGCGACCCAGACGAGCAATTTATGTTTACCAATAACGGAAACTATCGTATTACCCTAAATATCATTGACTTAAATATTAAAATTGAAGAATTGGGGGACATCATATTGCCACGATACGATGAAATGTTTTTCGTAGGCGATTTTACGGGATGGTCGTTCGTTGAAATGGACAAAGACCCGTTTAATCCGTTTATTTTCAGATATGGAGCAATTCTTAATGGTGGCGGCGACCGTGATTTCAAATTTGGCACAGAAAGTGGAAATTGGAGTAATATGTTGCATCCAACTGTTCCAAATGCACCTATTTCACACACAGAAGCAATGTTTGATGATACAGGCGATTATAAATGGGTATTGTCGCCCGAACAAAACGATAAAGCATATAAAATGGAAGTCGATATTACCGAAGGAAATGAATCGCTGAAAATGGCTGAATACACGCCATACGTTACGATTTACGTTATCGGAAGCGCTTCTCCTATCGGATGGTCGTTAGATGACCGACATCAAACTGAAATGTCCGAAGATGCAGATGAATTTACCTATTCGTGGGAAGGACCGCTTGTTGCGGGTGAAATTAAGTTCAAATGTTCTGACGATTCCTCGTGGGATAGCAATGAAACGCATCCGTGGTATATGGCATCTGATTTTGACTTACCAATAATTGTCAATTCTGATATGATTTTGACCTCCAACCTACAAGGTGCAGCGGGCAGCGACCGTAAATGGATTGTGCAAGAGGCAGGTAATTATAAGATTACCATTTACCAACTTACTGAAAGAATAAGGTTTGAAAAATTATAATAATGATTAAGATGATTAAATTGTTTTTTATTTCTTTGTTGAGTGCTGTTTCTCTGAGCGTTTGTTCGGGGAATCAGCCCGAAACAAAAGATGACATTTTCAAATTTTCACATTCGGGATTACTTTCAACCGATAAAGCACGTTATGGACAGGGAGAAACGGTTATTTTCAATTTCGACAAAAATATTCCCGCAGGTAGTATGGTAAGATACAGGCATTTAGATAAAATTATCGAAGAAAAACCTATTACCGAAAAAACGTGGACTTGGATACCGCCTTCTACCGATTTTAAAGGTTATTTAGTTGAATTATATACTATTTTAGATGGTAATGAAAAAATAATTGGCAGCGTAGGAGTTGATGTTTCAAGCGATTGGACAAGGTTTCCGCGCTACGGTTTTATTTCGAAATACAACACAATGTCGGAATCTGAAATAAACGCTATAATTGAAAATCTTAATAAGTTTCATATCAATGGTTTACAATTTTATGACTGGCTCTCCGACCATCATAAACCGCTTGCAGGAACGCCTGAAAATCCATCAGAATCGTGGTTAGATATAGGCGGACGCACAAACACAAGTGCTACTATTAAAACTTACATTGCCGCCGCAAAAAAACATAATATTGCCTCAATGTGGTACGATTTATGTTATGGCGCCCTGCAAAATGCACTTGCAGACGGAGTGCAGGAAGAGTGGTATATGTTTAAAGACGCAAACGGCGCATCAAAAGTTGGTATTCAGTTGAGCGAGCCATTTCGTAGTAATATTTATTTGGTTAATCCGAACAATGCGGGTTGGTTAGACTATTTTTCAAATCAAGTGAAAGATGTATATTCGGTTTATGATTTCGACGGATTTCATATCGACCAGTTAGGAAATCAAGGTACTGTATTTGATTACAACGGTTCGCAAATTAATTTGCCCGATGGTTTTGAGGCATTTATTCAAAGAATGAAAAGCGATTTCCCGCATAAACGGCACGCTTTCAATGCCGTAAGTGGTTATGGACAGCACAAAATTGCAATTTCAGGTGTAGATTTTATCTATAACGAAATTTGGAGTGAAGAACCGAATTATGCCGATTTGAAAACAATTATTGATATAAATTATTCTATCAACAATAATCTAAACTGCGTATTTGCTGCCTATTTGAACTATAACCTTGGAAATAAGATGGGTATGTTTAATACGCCCGGCGTTCTTATGGCTGATGCAATTATGTTTGCACTTGGTGCGTCGCATATTGAATTAGGTGAACACATGCTAACACACGAATATTTTCCTAACGACAATCTTTCTATGGATAAAACGTTGGAAACAAACTTGATACGATATTACGATTTTTTAGTTGCTTATCAAAATATTTTACGTGATGGCGGCGAATTTAATGAGGTTTTTGTAAGTTCAACAAATAATAGTGCGCAGGTGCAATCGTGGACTCCCGCACTTGGGAAAATTGTTACATTATCGAAAAAAGTAGGCAATAAACAAATAATACATTTATTTAACTTCGTAAATGCCAAACATTTGCAATGGCGCGACCCAGACGGCACACAGCCCGAACCACGTTTACAACAAAACATTGACTTACAAATAAATATGTCTCAAAATGTTAGTAAAGTGTGGACTGCAACCCCCGACCCCGAAGGAAAAATGTACGAAGAGATAGACTTTTCAGTCGGAACAGGCAACATAACACTAACCATTCCTACACTAAAATATTGGACAATGTTGGTGATAGAGTAGTTTTTAGTTATCAGTTATCAGTTTTCAGTTTTCAGTTTTCAGTGAATGAGTGAATGAGTGAATGAGTTAATGAGTAAATAAGAGAATGAGTAAATGAGTCATATTATCCCTTATTTTTATAAGTTCCCTTAGTAGAAATGAGTAAATAAGTTTTCTCAATTCGTAATTTCTAAGTTGTTAGTTTTTAGTTTTCTTCCCAAAAATATTTCCAAGCCGGAATAACTGTTACGTTTTTGTCTTGTATTTCTTGATTATATGTAACAATTATCTTTTTACTTATTGTAATATCGTCTTCAATTGTAGTGAAACCTCCAAATTCCCTTTTATTATTTTCAGTAGTTAATTTATAACAAACCTGTATCGCTTGATATTCGAGCCCTTTTTTGATAACAAAATCACATTCGCCATTTTTATTAGCAAAAGTTATCTCGTCGCATTGCTGTTTTTGTAATTCATTGAAAACAAAATTTTCAAAAAGTTTTGCCTTGTTGTCCCAAAAGCGATACGAAACAGCGTTGATTATTCCGTTGTCGGCTGCGTACAATTTATGGCTATTTCGAACATTTTCTTTTAACGAAAAAGCAAAATTGGAAATATCACTAATTATATAACTATCGTTAAGTATGTTAATATATTTCTTTGCTGTATTTTCATTTGTTTTAACGGCTGTTCCCAAACTTTTATAAGAAAAAATCGAACCTATATTTGAAATAGTATAAAGCAACATCTTTTTGAAAGTCGCAATATCTGCAATTTGATAGCGGGAAACACAATCTTTCATTATTATTGAGTCAAAATAACTGTTTAACAGATTTGTTTTTATTTCTTCATTTTTGGTAGAAATAATTTCGGGGAAACAACCCCATTCTAAGCATTTGTCTAACAATTGTAAAATTCTCGGCGTATTGTTTACTAATTCTAAATAAGAATTTACGTTATTATGAGTCAAAATTTCGGCAAATGAATAGGGAAAAACGGCATTGTCTAAATACCTTCCTGACAAAAAAGTTGAGTATTTGTTTTCTAAAAATGAGGAATTTGAACCTGTTACAAATATTTTTTTGAAAGTTTGTGTATCGTACACGCTTTTTACAAACGTTTCCCATTTATCAACAACTTGAACTTCATCTAAAAACAGATATTCAATTTTTTCGCCTGTAATTTTTTCTGCCGTTTGAATAAGTGAGTAAATTGATGCTGGATTATCCCAAATTTCAAAAAACATTGGATTATCTAAGTTCAATTTTAAGATAGATTTTGGCTTATTTTCGTTCATCAATTCGTTAATGAGCATATCAAACAACGAAGATTTTCCACTCCGCCTTATACCTGTAAGTATTTGAATATGCCTTGTTTGCAGATTTGTGTTCAACGTTTCAAATACTTTTCTGTGCAGCATATTTGAATATTTTTTGCCCGTCCAGTGTGGATTTTGATTTATTATTGTCTGTTCCATAGTAAAAAAATTTTTTGCAAAGATACATCTTTTTTTCGAAATACAATTCGATAAAACAATATTTTTGTCGAAATACAATTCGATAAAATAGTGTATTTGTCGAAATACAATTCGATAAAATAGTGTATTTGTCGAAATACAATTCGATAAAATAGTGTATTTGTCGAAATACATTTCGATAAAACACTGTATTTGTCGAAATACATTTCGAGAAAACACTATATTTCTTTAGCCTGCATTATTCATAAAACAAATATTTTATATCGTTTAACGGTGTCTGTTTGGGCAACCCTTGCGGTTGCCCTGAATGATACGGAGATAAACATTGTAGGGGCAACCCTTGCGGTTGCCTAAATTTTAATGAATAATATAGGTTAGAATGTTTTTTTTCTTTCTCCGAATTGCGCTATGTGGGCGACCGCGAGGGTTCTGAATACTAAATATTCATTCCCTATTCCAACCATACTTTTCAAATGTATCCTTTATTTTATTTATAGCAATAACGATTTGTGCTTTAACGGTATAAGGTGAAATCTTTAAAATTTCTGCTATTTCTTTGTATGATAACTCGTCATTAAAGTGCAAACGGGCAATCATCTTGCACCTGTCGGGTAATAGGTCAAAAGATTTTTGAAGCCTTTTTTGATATAGTTCGATATCAATTTCCGTGTCAGTTTCGGTGTCTTCAATTTTTAATTCGTAAACGTTGATGTTATCTTGTATATTTATAGTTTTTCCACGCCGATAGTCTATTGCATTATTACGGACAGCAGTATAAAGTAAAGAACGAATATTACCCTCAGGGTTTAATTGTTCACGTTTCCCCCATATATTAAAAAACACATCTGATACAACCTCTTCGCTCACTTCTTTTGATTGAAGAAACAAAAATGCGAACCTACACAGCCGTTTATAATATAAATGAAACAATTCCTTAAATGCCCGCTGGTCGCATAGAATGATTTTACGAACCAACTCTTGTTCTACGTGTATGACGGGTGCGAATGGCATTTTGATCGGAAAAATAAGTTTACACAATTAAGCTTATACGTAAAAATTGAGTAATTCGACTAAAAATAACCTTATTTTTATTTCTGTTTTTTATATTTTTTTGTTTTTGAAAATTCAACCCATAAAAGCAACTTTTCGGAGGCAGTAAAACAAAGAGAAAATTTTTTTGACAGAAAGAGACAGAAAAAATCTTTTCCTTTCTTGTCAAATGGAAAAAATGCGTAGTTTTGCTCTCCGTCTGAAAAGTTGAAAAATATGGAACATTTAACCAAAGAACAAAGGTATAAAATTTCCGCGTTCATTAACAACAGCTTTTGTCGCCCGCAACGGTAGTGTATGCCGCCATTGCGCTAAGCCCCTCGGACTACAACCAACAATCAATAATTATTCACTCAAATAAGAATGCATTGCTGCTGCTGCTTTTCTGCCGTCTCCCATTGCTAAAATAACAGTTGCACCGCCTCTAACAATGTCGCCACCGGCAAATAGGTGCGGAATTGATGATTGCATATTGTTTTCATCTACAACAATAGTTTTCCAACGGCTCATTTTTAATTGTGGCAAAGATTGCGGCACTATTGGATTAGGTGATACGCCAACGCTAACAATTACTGTATCGGCTTCTATATCATATTCAGAATTTTCGATGGGTATGGGTGACCGTCTTCCGCTTGCGTCTGGTTCGCCTAATGCCATTTTTTGAACACGAATTTTATTTACTTTTCCATTTTCGTCGCCAAAATATTCAACGGGGTTGTGTAAAGTCAAAAATTCTACGCCTTCTTCCATTGCATGTTTGACTTCTTCAATTCTTGCGGGCATCTCTTCGGTAGAACGGCGATAAATAATCATTGCCCTTTCGGCACCCAATCTGAGTGCAGTACGAACAGAATCCATCGCAGTATTTCCGCCTCCAATAACTGCAACATTTTTTCCGCTTAAAACGGGAGTATCATTACCTTCCGTAAACGCCCCCATTAGGTTTACGCGAGTCAGATATTCATTGGCACTAAGAACGCCGACTAAATTTTCACCCGGAATGTTCATAAAATTTGGAAGTCCCGCACCACTGCCGATAAAGAATGATTTAAAGCCTTCTTCCTGTAAATCTTCAATTGTCGCTGTTTTTCCGACAATAAAATTAGTAACGAAGGTAACGCCCATTTTTTTAAGAATTTCAATTTCGACATCAACAATTTTGTTGGGAAGCCTAAATTCTGGAATTCCATATTTGAGGACTCCGCCGATTTCGTGAAGTGCTTCAAAGACTGTAACATCATAGCCAAGTTTTGCCATTTCGCCCGCAAAGGTTAGACCCGCAGGACCCGCACCGATGGATGCAACTTTTATGCCGTTTGAGTTTGATGTTTTTGGGACAGAAATTGTTCCCGATTGTTGTTCAAAATCAGCCGCAAACCGTTCGAGGTGTCCGATTGCGACTGGTTCTTTTTTTAATTTTGTCTGATAAAAACATACCTCTTCGCATTGCTTTTCTTGGGGACAAACACGTCCGCAAACTGCCGGTAATGCACTCTCTTCTTTGAGAACTCGGGCTGCTTCCAAAAAGTCATTCCGTTCAATGTTTTTAATAAATTTTGGAATATTTATTTCCACAGGACAACCATTTATACAGGTGGGGTCAGGACAATCAAGGCATCTTGATGCTTCGCACAGTGCCTGCTCGACAGTCAATCCTTTATTTACCTCCAAATAGGAATGTTTACGTTTTTCTGCCGTTTCTTCGGGCATGTGAACTCTCGAAATATCGGTACGTTCTTTATTCTTTTTTGATTTGCGCAAATCTACACGCCATTGCGTTTCCCGCTCAACTCTTAATTTTTCTCTTCGGGTTTCTAATATCATAGTTATTGTGTGTTAAATTGGTTTCAATTCTTATTTCTGAACACTTTATAAAATCTGATTATTAATTATTTATGGCGAAAACGCAATACTCTTGCTATTTATTGCATTAAGGTTGAAAAATTTTTTCCAAAAAAACTTTTTTTTACTTTTATTTCAAAATTTTTTTCTAATTTTGTGTTTCCAAATCGCAAAAAGACTTTTTGTCGAAAGTGAAATGGAAGACATTTTATAATAACGTTTTTGCCATAATTCGTGTCTATTGAAATCTTATAAATTTCAAGTTGGCACAAGAAAAAGCAATAAATTCTGGATATATCTTTATATGAAAATAAATAAAACATTACAAAAAAAGTTTTCTGAGAAAAAAATATCGGCGATACAAGCTCAACGAATGGCAAATGAAATTTCTTTTGCCCCCATTGTTTTTCAAGTATCTAGATTGATGAAAAAATTCAATATCTTAAAGATGTTAATTGATTCCAAAACAGGTTTGACATTTGATGAAATTGTGGAAAGAACGGGTTTGTCGAAATATGCTTGTCTATGTTTGTTGGAATCTTCTTTGACCATCGGCATTATACTTTACGTAGACAATAGATTTATGTGCTCAAAAGCAGGGTGGTTTTTGGTCAATGACCAAATAATTGATATTAATATGGATTTTAATCACCACGTAAATTATCTCGGGTTGTTTCATTTGGAAGAAGCATTATTGACAGGTAATCCAAAAGGGTTGGAAAGTTTCGGAAATTTTGAAACAATACACGAAGCATTTTGCCAACTACCCGAAAATGTGCAAGATAATTGGATTAAATTCAACCATTTTTATAGTGACCATGCTTTAGAACAGGCATTAAAAATAGTATTTGTTTCCAACCCCCGTAATCTGTTAGATATTGGCGGTAATATTGGAAATTGGGCATTAAGTTGTGTTAATTACGACCAAAATGTGTCTGTTACGGTTATTGATTTGCCTCATCAAATCGATATGATGACACAAAATATAACAGGGAAAAACGGAGCAAATCGAATTTTTGGACAACCTTTTGATTTGCTTGACACAAAAATGACTCTCCCAACAGGGTTTGAGGTAATTTGGATGAGCCAATTGTTAGACAATTTTTCGAGTAAAGAAATTGTTTCTATTCTGAAAAGGGTAGCAAAATCTATGTCCGCAAATTCCAAACTATACATTATGGACATGTTTTGGGATAGGCAAAATTTTGAAACAGGAGCATTTGTTTTAACACAAATGAGCCCTTATTTCACTGCATTAGTCAACGGGAAGAGCAAAATTTACAGTTCCGACGAAATGATACAATTTATTGAAAAATCTAAACTGTCAGTGGTTGAAATATTTGACGGCATTGGAAAAGGACATACAATTATTCAATGTCAAAAAAAATAAAAATAATGGTTTTTGTTGACAAATTGTCTTATTACGGAGTACTTTTGATTGTTAATTTCAATGATTGATGCAATTATATTCGTGGTAAATATAGTATTCCGTAGATAAAGTTGTTTTAATTGCAAAATTTATCTTTGTGTAAAAAAAACAGATATGCCATAATAAACAAAATAAACAAATATCAAACTATTTGAAAACTTGTGATATTAGAGAGAACTTTTGTTTTATGAAAAAGTTGAAAAACAAACCAAAATGTTCGAAAAACATGAAACAATTTAAAGTAAAAATGATTCTTTTATTATTTGCTTGTCTATTTTCTTGCTCTCTTTTTGTTCAATCAGAAGATTTTGCGCGAGTAAGTAGCGAGCAAAAAGCTTTTGAACTGTCGGTTATATGGAAAGAACTTTCATATAATTTTGCAAATTGGGACAATTGCCCCGATATAAATTTAGATAGTTTGTATCGTGCTTATATCCCGATTGTTAAAGAAACTAAAAATGATTTTGATTATTCTAAAGCATTACTAAAATTCCTGAGTAATTTCAATCATGGACATGTTTTTTGTACCTATCCTGATTATATGCAAAATAATATTGCCTATCTATTCCTTACGACATACAAAAAAGATGAAAAAACTTTTGTTGATAAATGTTGCGAAATTTATTCGTTGCAAAAAGATGATGAGATTTTGAATATTAATGATTTATCAATTTCAGAATATATTGAAAAATTTGTAACGCCCTATTTACCAACTTTAAATAAAGAAAAATATGCCAGAATAGATTTTGAAAGTGCGTTAAATTCCGATAATGAAAAACTGATTTTCACAATTAAAAGAGGGATAGATATAAAAAAAATTGAAGTTCCTTTTATTTGTAATGCCGACTTTGAAAATGATACAATAAAATATCAACAAATAAAGGATTTTTATAACAGTTTTTCCATGACCCGTACAAATGATTTTTTGGTTGATCCAATAAATGATTTTGCCTATATAAAATTGACCGCTTGTGATCAATCTTTTCACGACTTCTATTCTGAAAAATATGATACAATATTGAATTATAACAACTTAATACTTGATTTAATAGATAATGTTGGCGGTGATGGCGGAACTACCAATATTGCGTGTTTTACTTTAACAGATGTTGATTCACTACGTTGGTTTGACATGAAAACAAGAATAAACAATGCGCATTACAAAGCAAAAGCAACGAACCGAATCTTTTTTTTTAAACCTGAAAACGTTACGCAAGAAGATAAAGATTTGTATTATCCCTTTTTTTATAATAATGCTTTTGAATTTATTAAGAATAATGCTTTTCAAAACCCTGTTCCTCCAAATGATAGATACAAAGGAAATGTATATGTTCTTGTAAATGCGGGAACTGCATCGGCGGCAGAGGGGTTGATATTAACGTTACAACTATGCGAAAAAGTGTCAATTTGGGGCGAAAAAACATCTGGTGCATTGGGGCAACCATTGGTAATAAAATTAGATTCGGGCATAGATGTTTACATAAATACAAGTAAAGCAAACAATATAAAAGGGGAAGATGTTTCAAGCGGTATAAAACCCGATTACGAATATGATTTTTCTGAAATTAATAAAATCAGCAATCCGTATGAAAGATTGTCAAAATATATTGAATTAATAAAAACGCGCATTTCGGACTAAACCATTCCCTTTTGAGTATCTCCTATTTCAAATATCACTACATAAATTTCCAAGCTTAATTCTTGAAATAGCGACTAAATAAAAAAATGCCCCACATTAAAAGGCGAGGCAACTTAAATGTTCTCACAACGGAATAATCCTTATTGTGATTTGCTTAAAATTTTGCGCAAAGGTAAAAACATTTTTTGAAACAAAAAAATTTTTGTGAAAAAAAATGAAAAAAATAGACTTTTTGTGAAAAAAATTCGTTAAAAAAAGATAAAATAATAAATAAAATAAATCACTATGAAAAGAATTTTAGGATTAGATTTAGGCACCAATAGTGTTGGTTGGGCGCTGATAGAGCAAGATATTGAAACACAAAATGGTAATATTTTGGGGATGGGAAGTCGTATAATTCCAACCGATGCTAAGATGTTAGGAAGATTTTCTTCGGGACAAGCACTTTCAAAAGCAAAAGCAGGTCAAGCGTACACGCCAGCGGGAATTAGAACAGACTGTCGAGGAAAAAGACATCTATACGAGAGGCATTCACTCCGACGCGAGCGACTTCACCGCGTTCTGAACATTTTAGGATTCTTACCCGAACATTACGCAATTCAAATTGATTTTGAAAAACATTTTGGACAATTTAAGGATGAAGCGGAACCTAAGTTAGTTTATGATGCAAATAATCAATTTATTTTCAGAAAATCGTTTGAAGAAATGATGACTGATTTTCGTCAAAATAAGCCTGAATTATTGGCAAGAAAAAATACAAAAGGCAAGGACGCAAAAATTCCATACGATTGGACTATCTATTATCTTCGCAAAAAAGCTTTGTCCCAAAAAATAGAAAAAGAAGAATTGGCATGGTTACTATTGAACTTCAATCAAAAAAGAGGTTATTATCAGTTACGCGGCGAAGAGGAAGAAGAGACGAATAAAAAAGAATATGTCGAATCTCTCAAAGTTGTTTCTGTCGAAAAAGGAGAACCCGACAAAAAGAATAATAAAAAAACTTGGTACAAAATGACTTTTGAAAATGGTTGGGAATATTCTGCAACTTTTACCACCGAGCCAAATTGGTTGAATACAGAGAAAGAATTTTTAATTACAGAAGAATACGACGAAAATGGAAATATCAAAGTCGTAAAAGATAAAAAAACAGACGTAACCGGGAAAGAAAAACGACAAATTACACCTTTGCCCTCTTTTGAGGAGATTAATTTATTGTCAAAAGAGCAACAAGATAGAATCTATAAAAAAATAAAGGCAAGAACTGAAATTACCATTAGTAACACAAGAAAAACTGTCGGCACGTATATCTATGAAACACTATTAGAAAACCCAAACCAAAAAATTCGAGGAAAATTAGTTCGTACCATTGAGAGAAAATTTTACAAAGATGAACTAATCGCCATTCTCAAAAAACAGATAGAATTGCAGCCCGAATTATTTACAGAAGATTTATATAATGACTGTATTCTGGAATTGTATTGTAACAATGAGGAACACCAATCCGCTTTGCGTAAGAGGAATTTTGTGCATCTGTTTGTTAATGATATTATTTTCTATCAACGACCTTTGAAAAGTCAAAAATCATCCATTGGTAATTGTACGTTGGAATATCGTAAATACAAAGATAAAGATGGAAAAGAAGTCAAAGAATATTTAAAAGTCATTCCAAAATCCAATCCTCTGTTTCAGGAATTTCGTTTGTGGCAATTGTTGCATAATTTGAAAATTTCCAAAAAAGAAGATGATACCGATGTAACCGAACAGTATATCACAAATGTTGCCGATAAGGAAAAACTCTTTGATTTTCTGAATAATAGAAAAGAGGTTGTTCAAAAAGCCCTGCTCAAATACTTCAAATTGACAGACAAAACACATCATTGGAATTATGAAGAAGATAAAACTTTTCCCTGCAACGAAACAGGTACGCAAATCAAAACGCGATTAGCGAAAGTCGAAAATATTCCTGCTGAATTTCTTACTTCTGAAATGGAACAACAATTGTGGCACATAATTTATTCCGTTACAGATAAAAATGAATTTGAAAAGGCATTGAAAACATTTGCAAACAAACATCAGTTAGACGAAATTTCATTTGTTAAAAATTTTAAAAATTTTCCCCCGTTCAAAAGCGAGTATGGCTCTTTTTCGGAGAAAGCAATAAAAAAACTGCTTACTTTGATGCGTGTAGGAAAATATTGGGATTGGGAAACAATAGATAATACGACAAAAGATAGAATTGAAATAATTATTGCAGATGAACCTGATGAAAAAATAAATGAACGTGTGCGCGAAAAAGCAATTAATCTTAAGCAAAGGTCTGATTTTCAGGGATTACAAGAATGGTTGGCGAAATACGTTGTGTACAATAGACATTCGGAGGCAGGGAACGTTGATAAATTTAATTCCGTTCTTGATTTAGAAAAATATTTAGTAAACTTTAAACAGCACTCTTTACGTAACCCTATTGTAGAACAAGTAATTATAGAAACATTGCGAGTTGTAAAAGATATTTGGATACATTTTGGAAATGGAGAAAAAGATTTCTTCGATGAAATTCATATTGAGTTAGGACGTGAAATGAAAAAGACAGCAGAAGAGAGAGAAAAATACTCAAAAACAGTTTCTACCAATGAAAATACCAATCAGCGCATAAAAGCTTTAATTTTAGAGTTGAAAGAAAATAGCGATGGACAATTATTTACCGAAAATGTTCGTCCTTATTCCCCCATACAACAAGAAGCGCTGAAAATTTTTGAAGACGATATCCTTAATTCCGACATAGAAATACCCGAAAATATTTTGAAAATTAGTAAGTTAGCACAACCCGATAAATCAGAACTATTAAAATATAAACTTTGGTTAGAGCAAAAATATCGCTCACCTTACACGGGACAAATCATTCCGCTTGGAAAACTTTTTACTACAGATTATGAAATTGAACACATTATTCCTCAAAGTCGTTATTCTGAAGACAGTTTCAATAATAGAGTGATATGTGAAACGGCTGTTAATAAACAGAAAGACAAATTATTAGGATTTGAATTTATTAAAAAGTTCCAAGGACAGACTATTGAAACAAGTTTTGGAAATAGCGTTCAATTATTTGATGAGGTAGGTTATAAGGATTTTGTGCAAAAACATTATGCCAAAAACACGAGAAAGAGAAATTTCTTATTGTTGGAAGACATTCCTGAAAAAATGGTTAACCGACAATTGAATGACACGCGCTATATCAGCAAACAAATATCTTCTGTTTTGTCGAACATTGTGAGAGAAGAAAAAGATGATGACGGAATAAATTCAAAAAATCTACTGAGTTGTAGCGGGACAATAACCTCCACACTCAAACAAGACTGGGGACTGAATGATATTTGGAATGATATGATTTTATCACGTTTTGAGCGACTGAACAGGCTAACAAATTCTAATGCGTTTACTACTTGGAACGAACAATATCAAAAGTTTTTACCCGATATTCCAATGGAACTCTCAAAAGGATTTCAAAAAAAACGTATTGACCACCGACATCACGCACTTGATGCGCTTATTATTGCTTGTGCTTCACGTAATCATATTAATTTTCTAAACAACCAAAGCGCATTAGAGAAAGGAAAAACAAAAGATGAAAAACAAAAATCGCGCGAGGACTTACGGCGAATTTTGTGTTTAAAGAAATATGACGACCAAGCCGAACGAAACTACAAATGGTTATTCAAAAAACCTTGGGATTCATTTACACAAGAAGCAAAAGAAAAATTATTAACAACCATCGTTAGTTTCAAACAAAATTTGCGGGTCATCAACAAAACGACAAATAAATATCAGGCTTATGAAAATGGTAAAAAGGTAATAAAATCACAAGAACAAACAGACAGTTGGGCAATTAGAAAACCATTGCATAAGGATACTTTTTTTGCCAAAGTTTCGCTTCGTAAAATTAAAACAGTAAGATTTAGTGAGGCATTAAAAGATTGGAAAATGATAGTAGATAAGAAGTTAAAACAAGAAATCAAACGACTTATCACTCTTTATGGTGATTTTAAAATTGATGCTATCAATAGATATTTTAAAGATCGAAAAAATTTGTTTAATAAAGTTGACATTTCCAAAGTAGAAATCTACTATTTTGTAACAGAAAAGGCTGCTGTCAGAAAACCGTTAGACTCTTCATTTACCGAGAAAATAATCAAAGAATCTGTAACTGATTACGGCATACAAAAAATTCTTATCAATCATTTATTAGCAAAAGAAAACAAGCCTGAATTAGCATTTTCTCCTGAAGGGATTGAAGAAATGAACAAAAACATCATTCTATTGAATGGAGGAAAATGTCATCAACCTATTAATAAAGTGCGTGTATATGAGTCGATTGACAAAAAGTTTCAAATTGGAAAAACCGGTAACAAAAAAGATAAATACGTTGAAACCGCACAAGGCACAAATCTGTTTTTTGCAATTTATGCAGATGAAAATGGTAATCGCTCGTATGAAACAATACCCTTAATTGTAGTTATAGAACGGTTAAAACAAGGTTTGAAAGAAGTTCCTGAAATGAATGAGAAAGGGCATAAATTACAATTTCATTTGTCGCCAAATGATTTAGTATATGTACCTACGGAAGATGAAAAAGAAAACATAACTGCAATAGATTGGGAGAATTTGAGTAATGAACAAATGAAAAGATTATTTGTTGTAAATGATTTCAGTAATACTTGTTATTTTAGTCCAAATAGTTTGGCGAAACAAATTGTACCCAAAGAGGTTGATTTGAATTTTGATGTAAAGAATAATAAACTTTCTGGCTCTTTTGATACAAAAACAGCAAGTTTTGAGGGCAAACAAATTAAAGATGTTTGTATCAAACTCAAAACAGACCGTTTAGGCAACATAAAACCAACTATTTATTAATTGTACAATCATTAATAATCTGTTAGGAATGCCTTTAATGAATATTTGAATAATTCAATTTTTGAATAATAACATGGATCAGCCAAAAATAGAACGTCTCTTACGACTAATGAAAATGCTGACAGGCAATGTTTTATACACAGTAGATGATTTGGCTGATAAATTGGAAATGTCTGTACGTACAATTTATCGTTATATCGACACATTTCGGGAAGCAGGATTTATAATTAAAAAGCAGGGCGAAATATTTCGTTTAGACAAATCATCGCCTCATTTCAAAGATATTAGTCAACTTATACATTTCACGGAGGAAGAAGCCTATATTCTGAAAAGTGCAATAGAAAGTATTGACGAAAATAATCTTTTGAAACAGAACTTAAAAAAGAAGTTGTACACAGTTTATAATTACAAAATTCTTGCCGATACGATAGTTCACAGAAAAGATGCCAATAATGTCAATAAACTGATAGAGGCAATTGAAAATGAGCAGCAAGTGCAATTATGCAACTATAGTTCGTCGCACGGCAAAACCATCCGTAACCGAATTGTGGAACCTTTTGCTTTTACAACAAATTATATTCAAATGTGGGCTTTTGATGTAGAAGATAAAACAAACAAATTGTTCAAAATAAGACGCATAGAAACCGTTTATCCACTTTCTCAAAAATGGCAACACGTTGCCGAACATCGAAGCGGTGCTATTGATATTTTCCGTATAAGCAGTTTCGAACAAATACCTATCAAATTGATACTCAATATTCGTGCTGCCAATTTACTGATAGAAGAATATCCTTTGTCAGAAAAATATTTGACGAAAATAAACGAAACCCAATGGATACTTGAAACAAAAGTATGTAGTTTTGAGGGAATAGGACGATTTATCATGGGCTTGTTACAAGATGTCAAAATCATTGAAAGCCAAGCATTGAAAAATTTTATCCAAAAAAAATTAAAAAAAGCACAATATTTTTAGGCAGTGTCAAAAGTTGTCATAATATAGATGTATTTTTGCCGCAAAAATTTTAGATTTATTTTATTTATTTTAATTAATGGAGGATAATATAATGAAAGATAGACATTTTGCGAATTTTCATATTGCGGGTTTCACTTATTATGACGCAGTAGATGTGTTTGAAAAACTTAAAATTGGAATGCAATTGCATTTAACGCACGAACCTAATAATCGTTTCGACCCCTATGCGGTAGCAATTTATTGTGGCGAAGCAAAACTTGGTTATGTTCCAAGAAGCGATAATGAATTGATTAGCAAGTTTTTGAATTTAGGCTATACAGATTTGTTTGAAACAAAAATCAGCCAAGTTTCACCCGACACGCACCCTGAAAAACAAATTCGGGTTGTGGTAAGGATTGCACAAAGAAAAAATGATTAAACAAACACTCTATTTTGGCAATCCGGTTTATTTAAGTTTGAAAAACAATCAGATGGTTATACGGCTGCCCGAAGTCGAAAAAAATGAGACATTGCCCGATAGTTTTAAACAAGAGATAAGAACAACACGACATATAGAAGACATCGGGGTAGTTGTATTGGATAATAAACAAATTACCATAACACACGGATTAATAGAGGCGTTGCTTGAAAACAATTGTGCATTAATCACCTGCGACAGCCGCAGAATGCCCGTGGGGCTTATGCTTCCCCTTTGTGGAAACACTACTCAAAACGAGCGATTTAGGCTTCAATTAGACGCGTCTGTACCTCTGAAAAAGCAATTATGGCAACAAACAGTTCAGGCTAAAATAGAAAATCAGGCTAATGTTCTAAAAATTTGCCGAAAAGTTGAAGTGCGAAATATGCTAAAGTGGGTGGGTCAAGTTCGTAGCGGAGACACAGATAATTTGGAAGCGCGCGCAGCAGCGTACTATTGGGCTAATCTGTTCGATAATTTCAGACGCAACCGAGAAGGAGAACATCCCAACAATCTTCTAAACTATGGCTATGCAATTTTAAGAGCAGTCGTTGCACGAGGATTGGTCTCAAGCGGTTTACTGCCAACTCTTGGAATTCATCATCACAATAGATATAACGCTTATTGTTTGGCTGATGATATTATGGAACCATATCGACCCTTTGTTGATAAACTAATAGTAGAAATAATTGATGAAAACAGCCAAAAATCAGAGTTGTTACAATTCGAATTAACTAAAGAGATGAAAACTAAACTATTACAAGTTCCTATATTAGATGTCATCATTAACGGACAGCGAAGCCCGTTGATGGTAGCCGTAAGCCAGACTACCGCTTCGTTGTATAAATGTTTTAGTGGCGAGAGTAGGAAGATTATTTATCCGAAATAATTGTGGAACGTTTCAGCGAATATCGAATTATGTGGGTACTTGTATTTTTTGACCTGCCAACCGAAACAAAAAAAGAGCGGAAAGCACACGCTAAATTTCGCAAAGATTTGATGAACAATGGATTCACAATGTTTCAGTTTTCCATTTACCTACGTCATTGTGCCAGCCGTGAAAATGCGGATGTCCACATACATCGAGTAAAATCATTTTTGCCCGACAAAGGACATGTCGGAATTTTATGTATCACCGACAAGCAGTTTGGCACTATGGAACTGTTTTATTGCAAAAAAGAGAAACCAGTTTCAGCACCTCATCAGCAGCTTGAACTATTTTGACAGAATAAAAAAACCCGCTTTTCAAGCGGGTTTCGTCTTTTAAACAGTCTCTTTTTTTAATCGTACAACCACTCTTATGTTGTTGATACACACCATTTTGTCCGCATCGTACTGTTTTTTGCGGCGCAAAGATAAAAATTTTAAAGCAAATCACAACAGATTGCAACCCCTGCTATCAGTTTTGGCTACTGTTTTTTGCGGCGCAAAGATAAAAATTTTAAAGCAAATCACAACGAAAAGCCTTGGGGGGGAGACTATTCTGTACTGTTTTTTGCGGCGCAAAGATAAAAATTTTAAAGCAAATCACAACAAGATTGATATATTATTACCCAAGGGGTTTACTGTTTTTTGCGGCGCAAAGATAAAAATTTTAAAGCAAATCACAACTGTTTTCGACTATCTCCTTCCAATGATCTTACTGTTTTTTGCGGCGCAAAGATAAAAATTTTAAAGCAAATCACAACTTCTTTTATTGCTTTCTTTAAGTCATCCATACTGTTTTTTGCGGCGCAAAGATAAAAATTTTAAAGCAAATCACAACCCTGTTGCCCTTATTTTGTCGTAAATAGCCACTGTTTTTTGCGGCGCAAAGATAAAAATTTTAAAGCAAATCACAACTTACCGATGCAGCAGCAAACATTTCAGGTGCACTGTTTTTTGCGGCGCAAAGATAAAAATTTTAAAGCAAATCACAACACTTTTGTTGAACTGTAAAGATTGTGTTTTACTGTTTTTTGCGGCGCAAAGATAAAAATTTTAAAGCAAATCACAACTCTGTTTTTTCAATCGCTTTTTTATCTACAACTGTTTTTTGCGGCGCAAAGATAAAAATTTTAAAGCAAATCACAACACAGTTTTACTTCTTCCATTTTAAAATTTAACTGTTTTTTGCGGCGCAAAGATAAAAATTTTAAAGCAAATCACAACAAACCCGAAAGCAACCCAATTGGACAACTTACTGTTTTTTGCGGCGCAAAGATAAAAATTTTAAAGCAAATCACAACTCTTGAAAACCACCCTCGACTCTTATTGAACTGTTTTTTGCGGCGCAAAGATAAAAATTTTAAAGCAAATCACAACGCGTTTTACAACCACCTGAAAATGAACGTACTGTTTTTTGCGGCGCAAAGATAAAAATTTTAAAGCAAATCACAACCGGCAAGGCGCGTGCAATAATAGCGTCTGCACTGTTTTTTGCGGCGCAAAGATAAAAATTTTAAAGCAAATCACAACCGGGCTGGTCAGCACTAAAAAATTCTATCTTACTGTTTTTTGCGGCGCAAAGATAAAAATTTTAAAGCAAATCACAACGCAAGTTAAATATGGTTCTGAATACATAAAACTGTTTTTTGCGGCGCAAAGATAAAAATTTTAAAGCAAATCACAACACAGCAAATAGTAATTTGTTACCTTGCCACACTGTTTTTTGCGGCGCAAAGATAAAAATTTTAAAGCAAATCACAACTGTAATTACATACATTGCATCACTTACCCGACTGTTTTTTGCGGCGCAAAGATAAAAATTTTAAAGCAAATCACAACTGTTTGCAGAAGCACTACGCAAGGCGTGGCACTGTTTTTTGCGGCGCAAAGATAAAAATTTTAAAGCAAATCACAACAATTCTGACTCCCACAATTCTTTAAATGTAACTGTTTTTTGCGGCGCAAAGATAAAAATTTTAAAGCAAATCACAACGTGTTTTAAATAGAGAAAAATATAAAGATTACTGTTTTTTGCGGCGCAAAGATAAAAATTTTAAAGCAAATCACAACGGGCGCTCCTGTTCTTGCATCTCTTGCAATACTGTTTTTTGCGGCGCAAAGATAAAAATTTTAAAGCAAATCACAACCGCTAAATATGCTGTTTGTTGCTCACGGTACTGTTTTTTGCGGCGCAAAGATAAAAATTTTAAAGCAAATCACAACAAAATTCGTTGGTTTAATAAGCCAATCGAAAACTGTTTTTTGCGGCGCAAAGATAAAAATTTTAAAGCAAATCACAACAGATTTTCAAAGATTATCATCCATCCACTACTGTTTTTTGCGGCGCAAAGATAAAAATTTTAAAGCAAATCACAACGACAGTTTAACTTCTTCCATGTTTAAATTTACTGTTTTTTGCGGCGCAAAGATAAAAATTTTAAAGCAAATCACAACAAAAGTCAAACTCTCCCTCAAAATTCAAAACTGTTTTTTGCGGCGCAAAGATAAAAATTTTAAAGCAAATCACAACTTGTTAATGTCCTTTGTTATCATCGGATTGACTGTTTTTTGCGGCGCAAAGATAAAAATTTTAAAGCAAATCACAACTTTGAAATGCGCCTTATCGGTAATTGATAACTGTTTTTTGCGGCGCAAAGATAAAAATTTTAAAGCAAATCACAACCCGAGTTTAAATGTGTTTGTGTGCTTTTGTACTGTTTTTTGCGGCGCAAAGATAAAAATTTTAAAGCAAATCACAACTGGAAATCACCCATTCAACAAATTCTCTCAACTGTTTTTTGCGGCGCAAAGATAAAAATTTTAAAGCAAATCACAACCATTATCAAGCATAACAGATGCTTTTACTACTGTTTTTTGCGGCGTAAAGATAAAAATTTTAAAGCAAATCACAACGTCGGACAGGGAAATGTTAATTGGTTTGCGACTGTTTTTTGCGGCGCAAAGATAAAAATTTTAAAGCAAATCACAACTGGTGTCTCGACTGTGCATTGTCTGATTTGACTGTTTTTTGCGGCGCAAAGATAAAAATTTTAAAGCAAATCACAACTAACCATACGTTATGCTAAAATTTTCGTAACTGTTTTTTGCGGCGCAAAGATAAAAATTTTAAAGCAAATCACAACTGGAGTTTCGACTGCGCATTGTTTGATTTGACTGTTTTTTGCGGCGCAAAGATAAAAATTTTAAAGCAAATCACAACATTTTGGTTAGATTTTAATGTTTGTTTGGAACTGTTTTTTGCGGCGCAAAGATAAAAATTTTAAAGCAAATCACAACTCATTATAACTGTGCGTGTGGCTGCTTGGCACTGTTTTTTGCGGCGCAAAGATAAAAATTTTAAAGCAAATCACAACCGGCATCATCATATTTCATATTATCATCATACTGTTTTTTGCGGCGCAAAGATAAAAATTTTAAAGCAAATCACAACATTCTGTCGCTTATATCTTTGTTTGTGTCAACTGTTTTTTGCGGCGCAAAGATAAAAATTTTAAAGCAAATCACAACATCTCTCAACTTCATCTATTGCAATTGTGACTGTTTTTTGCGGCGCAAAGATAAAAATTTTAAAGCAAATCACAACGCAAAAATGCTTGTTTCATTTTGATATATACTGTTTTTTGCGGCGCAAAGATAAAAATTTTAAAGCAAATCACAACGCTGTCTTTTGGCATAATCGAGGGCATCTTACTATTTTTTGCGGCGCAAAGATAAAAATTTTAAAGCAAATCACAACTATGGAAATGCTATCTTTGCCAAATCCACAAACTGTTTTTTGCGGCGCAAAGATAAAAATTTTAAAGCAAATCACAACCTGTTGGCTGATAATTTATTATAGCACGAAACTGTTTTTTGCGGCGCAAAGATAAAAATTTTAAAGCAAATCACAACCAGAAAGGCAACTGTTATTTCCGAGAAAAACTGTTTTTTGCGGCGCAAAGATAAAAATTTTAAAGCAAATCACAACAGTTCATTAGCCATAATTCAAATGTTAAAAACTGTTTTTTGCGGCGCAAAGATAAAAATTTTAAAGCAAATCACAACTTGTAACCTTTCTAATGCCCGTTTTGCTTTACTGTTTTTTGCGGCGCAAAGATAAAAATTTTAAAGCAAATCACAACTCGGCATCATCATATTTCATATTATCATCACTGTTTTTTGCGGCGCAAAGATAAAAATTTTAAAGCAAATCACAACTAAAAGTTTATCCAAAATGTTTTTGGATAACTGTTTTTTGCGGCGCAAAGATAAAAATTTTAAAGCAAATCACAACCAGCCGCCGAAGCGGGTCGTTACCGTACCACTGTTTTTTGCGGCGCAAAGATAAAAATTTTAAAGCAAATCACAACTGACCATTCGTATCCGCATTCTTTGAGCTACTGTTTTTTGCGGCGCAAAGATAAAAATTTTAAAGCAAATCACAACATATATGAAATACTTTATTATTTTGTTTACACTGTTTTTTGCGGCGCAAAGATAAAAATTTTAAAGCAAATCACAACATGTGTCGGATCTAATTATACAAAAAAATAACTGTTTTTTGCGGCGCAAAGATAAAAATTTTAAAGCAAATCACAACTACTTATCGTATCGTTTTCCTGCGGCGTGTACTGTTTGTTGCGGCGCAAAGATAAAAATTTTAAAGCAAATCACAACAGTAGGTGGTGGTTTAGATGAGTACAAATTACTGTTTTTTGCGGCGCAAAGATAAAAATTTTAAAGCAAATCACAACGCAAGCTTCTTATTTCAAAAATTTGTTTACACTGTTTGTTGCGGCGCAAAGATAAAAATTTTAAAGCAAATCACAACCTAACAGCAACAAGATTATTAAAAACGGCAACTGTTTGTTGCGGCGCAAAGATAAAAATTTTAAAGCAAATCACAACACAAAGATATTACATACCAATTGGGTCAAACTATCACGTTTATTGATACTTTGGGACGAATTTCTGAAACTCGTGTAATTAATGATACAACATATTATGATGAAAAACATATTACAACTCCCGCATATACATAGTATACAGAATACAGGGAAGTAAGATTAATGTCTGACAAACAAGATATTGACATAACATTGAAGATTTTTGGCACAGGGAGAGACATAATTATCACATTTTTTGATAATTGGGCGAGTACGTTGAATCATGATGATGAAGGTAGGTTTACAACTTTCGAGAGTAATAATAGAAAACAATATTTATTAGATTCTTTAGAAATAAACAACACAATCCTATACGATGTAGTTGAGCATAATTATTATCATTACTCCACCAAGAAACTTATGTTGCATCTTTTATACAACACAACTTACGGCATCCTTCATTTTGAATATGAGGATAGAGTGGTTTATACGTTGGCAGATTTGTAAAATAATAAAGTCGAAAGTAGTAATATTTGCAATAGTTAGAAACGGTAAAATTATCGGCAAATGGATTGAAAATGATACACTCTATACCGATTTTGAA
>Ga0099364_10001257_pt1 | contig 42372 bp, 46 predicted proteins | sample TergutTh196P3_FD_73070 | JGI IMG/M metagenome (GOLD analysis project Ga0099364, IMG submission 73070) | Microcerotermes parvus P3 segment gut microbial communities from Pointe-Noire, Republic of the Congo - Th196 P3 | ecosystem: Host-associated > Arthropoda: Insects > Digestive system > Gut ...
GACGCGCAGTGGCGGTGCCTGATGTGTGGTTGTCATCCCCCCCGCGCGGTCGTTGGAGGATGTGTGCGAAACGGCCCGGCGCGACGCAGTCGTGCGCGAAACGGCCCGGCACGACGCAGTCGTGCGCGAAACGGCCTGGCGCGACGAGGTCGCGCGCGTCGCGGCGCTGGCCCGCATCGATCTGGTGCCCGACGAGCTGGACCGGCTGGCAGGCGATCTGGAGGTGATCGTGCAGGCGGTGGCCCAGGTCTCGCAGGTCGCCACCGCGGACGTCCCGGCGACCAGCCACCCGGTGCCGCTGTCCAACGTGTTCCGTCCTGACGTGCCGGTGGCCCCGCTGGACCGCGACGAGGTCCTGGCCGCGGCCCCGGAAGCCGCCGACGGCATGTTCGTGGTGCCGCAGATCCTGGGGGAGGACGCCTGATGACCGACCTGGTCCGCCTGTCCGCCGCCCAGCTGGCCCAGGCCCTGACCGGCGGCCAGGTGAGCAGCGTCGAAGCCACCCAGGCCCACCTGGACCGCATCGCCGCCGTCGACCCCGCGGTGCACGCCTTCTTGCACGTCAGCGCCGACGCGGCGCTGGACACCGCCCGGGCGGTCGACCGGGCCCGGGGTGCCGGTGACGACCTGCACCCGCTGGCCGGTGTGCCGATCGCGGTCAAGGACGTCGTGGTGACCCGGGGGCAGCCGACCACCGCCGGGTCGCGCATCCTCGAAGGCTGGGTCCCGCCCTACGACGCGACCATCGTTACCAAGATCAAGGCCGCGGGCCTGCCGGTCCTGGGGAAGACCAACATGGACGAGTTCGCGATGGGCTCGTCCACCGAGCACTCCGGGTACGGCAACACGCACAACCCGTGGGACCTGGACCGCATCCCCGGCGGGTCCGGCGGCGGTTCTGCCGCGGCGGTCGCCGCCTTCGAGGCGCCGCTGGCCATCGGGACCGACACGGGCGGTTCGATCCGCCAGCCGGCGTCGGTCACCGGCACGGTCGGGGTCAAGCCGACCTACGGGTCGGTGTCCCGCTACGGGCTGATCGCCCTGGCGTCGTCGCTGGACCAGGCCGGCCCGGTGACCCGCACGGTGCTCGACGCGGCCTGGTTGCACCAGCTGATCGGCGGGCACGACCCGTTGGACTCGACGTCGCTGACCGACCCGGTGCCGGACTGCGTCGCCGCGGCCGGCGCCGGTGCCGCCGGCGACCTGACGGGGCTGCGCGTGGGCGTCATCACCGAGCTGGGCGGTGAGGGTTACCAGCCGGGGGTGCTGGCCCGTTTCCGTGAGACGCTCGACCTGCTCACCGGGGCGGGTGCCGAGCTGGTCGAGGTCTCGTGCCCCCACCTCGACTACGCCCTGGGCGCCTACTACCTCATCCTCCCGGCCGAGGCCAGCAGCAACCTCGCCAAGTTCGACGGGATGCGTTTCGGCCTGCGGGTCACCCCGGAGTCCGGCTCGGTGACCACCGAACGGGTCATGGCCGCCACGCGCGGCCAAGGCTTCGGCGACGAGGTCAAGCGGCGCATCATCCTGGGTACCTACGCGCTCTCCGCCGGGTACTACGACGCGTACTACGGATCGGCGCAGAAGGTCCGCACCCTGATCCAGCGCGATTTCGCGGCGGCTTTCGAGCGGGTGGACGTCCTGGTCTCGCCGACCGTCCCGACTACGGCGTTCCGGCTGGGCGAGAAGCTGGACGACCCGCTGGCGATGTACCTGAACGACGTGGCCACCATCCCGGCGAACCTGGCGGGTATACCCGGTATCTCCGTCCCGGCGGGACTGTCGGACGACGGCCTGCCGGTCGGTTTCCAGGTGCTCGCCCCGGTCCGGGCCGACGACCGTCTGTACCGGGTGGGCGCCGCGGTGGAGGCGGCGCTGGAGTCCCGCTGGGGCGGCCCGCTGCTGGCCCAGGCACCCGAGCTGGAGGTGGCCCGATGACCGCGCAGACCACGGGGTCGACGCTGGTGGACTACGACGACGCGGTGCGCCGTTACGACCCGGTGCTGGGCATCGAGGTGCACGTCGAGCTGGGTACCCGCACCAAGATGTTCGACGGGGCGCCGCAGTCGTTCGGTGCCGAGCCGAACACCCAGATCACCCCGGTCAGCCTGGGCCTGCCCGGTGCCCTGCCCGCGGTCAACGGCACCGCGGTGGAGTACGCGATCCGCATCGGGCTGGCGTTGAACTGCACCATCGCCGCCTCGTGCCGTTTCGCCCGGAAGAACTACTTCTACCCGGACGTGCCGAAGAACTTCCAGACCTCCCAGTACGACGAACCGATCGCCGCCGAGGGATGGGTGGATGTCGAGCTGGCCGACGGCACCACGTTCCGCGTCGAGATCGAGCGGGCCCATATGGAGGAGGACGCCGGGAAGAATGTGCACATCGGCGGTGAGGGTGGGCGCATCCACGGTGCGGAATACTCCCTGGTCGACTACAACCGGGCCGGGGTGCCGCTGGTCGAGATCGTCACCAAGCCCATCGCAGGAGCGGGCGACCGTGCCCCCGAGGTGGCCCGCGCCTACGTGCAGACCCTGCGCGATATGTTCCGGGCCCTGGGTGTCTCCGAAGCCCGTATGGAACGCGGTAACGTGCGCGCCGACGTCAACGTGTCGCTGCGCCCCAGCCCAGACGCCCCGCTGGGTACCCGCACCGAGACCAAGAACGTCAACTCGTTCCGGGCCGTCGAACGCGCCGTGCGCTACGAGATCTGCCGTCAGGCCGCCCTGCTCGACGCCGGGCAGGCCGTGGTCCAGGAGACCCGCCACTGGCACGAGGACAACGGCACCACCAGTCCCGGCCGGATCAAGTCCGACGCTGAGGACTACCGCTACTTCCCCGAGCCGGACCTGGTACCGATCGTGCCCAGCCGGGAGTGGGTGGAGCAGATCCGGGCCGCCCTGCCCGAGCTGCCCGCCGCCCGTCGCCGCCGCCTGGCGACCGAGTGGGGCTACGCCGACGCCGAGATGCGCGACGTGGTCAACGCCGGTGCGATCGAGCTCATCGCGTCAACCGTCGCCGCCGGGGCCACCCCCGCCGCGGCCCGCAAGTGGTGGATGGGCGAGCTGGCCCGCACCGCCAAGGACCGCGAGGTCGAGCTCGAAGCCCTACCGATCACCCCCACCCAGATCGGGGCTCTGCAGCAGCTGGTCGACGACGGCACCCTGACCGACAAGCTGGCCCGTCAGGTCCTCGAAGGCGTCCTGGCCGGTGAGGGCGACCCGGCCCAGGTGGTCGCCGCCCGCGGCCTGGCCGTGGTCTCCGACAACGGCCCCCTGCTGGAGGCGATCGACGCCGCCCTGGCCGCCCAGCCCGATATCGCCGCCAAGATCCGCGGCGGCAACCTGGGCCCGGTCGGCGCCATCATCGGCGCCGTCATGAAAGCCACCCGCGGCCAGGCCGACGCTGCCCGGGTGCGCGAGCTCGTCGTCCAGCGCGTCACCGAAGGCTGAGTTTTTGGCTCGACACCTGGGCCAGAGAGGTTGTCCTGCCTTGATATGCTTGATCTTTCGGGGAGGAGAACACGTTGGACGATCTGCTGGAACGTGTCGAGGCGTGGCACCGAGCATCACAGCACAAGAAGATCATCAAGGCTGTCGAGGGTATCCCCGCCGAGCGTCGCGGGTATGAGCTGACCGGCCTGCTGGCGCGAGCGTTGATCAACGTCGGTGACCGTGGCCGCGGGGAGTTCGCGGTGCGGTCCCGTGAGGCGTTGAGGCTTCTTGAGTCTGTGTCGGCCCAGGGCGAGGACGACTGGGTGTGGCACTACCAGATGGGCGTGGTGCTCGTCAAGCTCGAGTGCGGTCACGAGGCAGAAGACCACCTGCTGCGCTGTCTCGCCCTGGATGGGCCGTCAGAAGACGTCCACCCGATTCTCGAGCAGGCCCGCGAGGACGTCGCCGCACGTCGGGCGCACGCCGAGGAGGTGTGCGCGCACTTTCCGCCGCCCGGCCCCAAGGATGAGGTGCTGCACCTGCTGTTCACGGCTGATGAAGAGTCCGCGCGTACCGCGGCCGCCGCCGTCGAGAGGAACGGCTACACCATCTCCGAAGTCATTTCCGCCAGAGCTGCGGGTATGCGGCGTCAGGCCGGTCGAAAAGGATGGGTGGTCGTCGCTGTCCGTCGTGACGTGACGGTCACCCCGGAGTACCTCTACACCACACGTGCCTTCTTCGAGTCGCTCGCGCTCAGGGTCTCGGGCGGCGCCTACGACGGCTGGGAGGCCGATGCCTGGCGAGCCGAGTGAAGACTGACGGCCTCACTTCTTGGCCAGGGCGTCGCGGATCTCGGTGAGCAGCTCGACCTCGGTGGGGCCGGGTTCGTCTTTGGACGGGAAGAACCGCTCGCGGGCCTTGGTGAAGGGCAGCACGATGCCGAAGTACACCACGGTGGCGAGCAGCCCGAACGCGATGACGGCGTTGAGGAAGGGGGCGAGGTCGACGCCGCCGACGACGACCGCACCGACCTGCTCGGCGCCGAACAGCTGGCCGACGGTGTCGGTGAGAAGCTTGGTGAAGCTCTCGACGACGCTGGCGAAGGCCACGCCTATGACGAACGCCACGGCCAGCTCGACGAGGTTCCCGCGCAGCAGGAACGCCTTGAAACCACTCACTGGAGGTCTCCTCGGGTGGGGGAGTGCGGACACCCGTGACGCTAGCGCCCGCCCGAGGCTCCCGCCGCTCCCGCGGGGGTGGAACTGGGCGCATCGGACACATCGGACGCGCGAGATGCGTAGGATGGTCTGTCAGTGACTGACCGGCCGACCCCGATCTGGCGGAGTGCACTGGTGGAACAGATGGAACCGCCGACCCTGACCGGCGAGATGCTCGTCCTACGGCCCTTCGAGGAGCAGGACGTCGACGCGATCCTGGAGATCTCCAACGACCCGGAAGCCCAACGGCTGTCCGGCGTGCACCAGACACTGACCCGGGGCGAGGCGGTGCGGCTCATCGCCGACTCGGCGCAGTGCAACGACCGGTTGGCGCTGGCGGTGCGGACCATCGTCCAGGACGTCGTCGTCGGCGAGATCGTGCTGGACGAGATCGACTGGACGACGAGCTCGGCCTGGTTGGCGCTGGAGCTGCGGCCGGCGTACCGGGCGCGCGGCTACGGCACGGAGGCGGTCGTGCTCATGCTCGAGCTGGCCTTCGACGAGTTCGGGCTGCACCGGGTCGGCGTCAGCGTGCCCGCGGTCAACCACCGCGCCCGGGCGATGTACGAGAGCCTCGGGTTCCGCATGGACGGGCGGCTGCGCGACGCCCACCGTGACGGTGACGGCTGGTGCGACGCGGTGCTGATGAGCCTGCTGGCCGACGAGTTCCGCGCCGCCTACCCGGTCCGTCCCCCCGAGCACGTCATCCAGCGTTCACCCCGCCAGCCGACCAGGTAGCGCCGACCGGGCGGACTCTACTGGCAGACTCTGGGTCGTGCTGACGCCGACGATGACGGTGACGATCCCCGACGACGACCTCATGGCCCGGCTGGCCGATCTGCAGGACCGGTTCGAGCTGGTGCCCTGGGACCTGCTCGGCCCGCTGCCCGACGACGTGGCGTCCCGGGTGGACGTCGTCGTCATCGGTCACTACTGGATCGACCTGCCGCGCTGGGAACGGCTGGCCACCGTGCCGAACCTGCGTTGCGTGCTGCTGCCCTCGGCCGGGTTCGAGCACGCCCTGCCGTACGTCCCGCCGCACGTCACCTTGTGCAGCGGCCGGGGCGTGCACTCGACCGGCACGGCCGAGCTGGCCATGACCCTGCTGCTCGCCGCCCAGCGCGGCCTGCCCGACGCGGTGGCCGCCCAGCAGCAGGGCCGCTGGCACAACCCGTTCGGCCCGGCGCTGGCCGACCGGCGGGTGCTCGTCGTCGGTGCCGGGTCGGTCGCGTCGGCGCTGGTCGCCCGGCTGCGACCGTTCGAGGTGACCGTCACTCAGGTCGCCCGGACGGCCCGGCCCCGCGGTCACGACGGTCCGGTCCACGGCATCGACGAGCTCGGTGCCCTGCTGCCCGACGCGGACGTCGTGGTGCTCACCGTCCCGCTCGATGCCAGCACCGAGCACCTGCTCGACGCCCCGGTGCTGGCCGCGCTGCCCGACGGCGCCCTGGTCGTCAACGTCGCCCGCGGCCGGGTGATCGACCAGGACGCCCTGCTGGCCGAGCTGCGTTCGGGTCGGCTGCGCGCCGCCCTGGACGTCACCGACCCCGAACCCCTGCCCCCCGACCACCCGCTGTGGTCGGCACCGAACACCCTGATCACCGCCCACCAGGGCGGTAACACCGACGCCACCGGCCCCCGGACCGCGGCCCTGATCCGCCGACAGCTCGGCCACCTGCTCGCCGCCGAGCCCCTGGAGAACGTCGTCCCTCGCCCGGGGACTGGGTAACGTTGGGATGTCTGCCAGAGGAGGCATTCTGCGATGAGCCGTCCGTTGCGTTCCCGTACCTCGACCCACGGTCGCACCATGGCCGGTGCCCGTTCCCTGTGGCGGGCCACCGGCATGACCGACGACGACTTCGGCAAGCCGATCGTCGCCGTCGCCAACTCGTTCACCCAGTTCGTGCCGGGTCACGTCCACCTCAAGGACATGGGCCAGCTGGTCGCTTCGGCGGTCCGCGAGGCCGGCGGTGTGGCATGCGAGTTCAACACCATCGCCGTGGACGACGGGATCGCCATGGGTCACGGCGGGATGCTCTACTCCCTGCCCAGCCGTGACCTCATCGCCGACTCCGTGGAGTACATGGTCAACGCGCACACCGCCGACGCCCTGGTCTGCGTCTCCAACTGCGACAAGATCACCCCCGGCATGCTCATGGCGGCGCTGCGGCTGAACATCCCGACGGTCTTCGTCTCCGGTGGGCCGATGGAGGCGGGCCAGGCCGTCGTGGCCGACGGGGTGGCGCGCAAGCACCTGAACCTGATCGACGCCATCAACTACTCCGCCGACGACGCGGTGTCCGACGCGGGCCTGGGCCTGGTCGAGGCGTCGGCCTGCCCGACGTGCGGGTCGTGCTCTGGGATGTTCACCGCCAACTCGATGAACTGCCTGGTCGAAGCCCTGGGTCTGGCCCTGCCCGGTAACGGTTCGACCCTGGCGACGCACACCGCCCGGCGTGAGCTGTTCCTGGCCGCGGGCCGGCGCGTCGTCGAGCTGGCCCAGGCGTACTACGACGACGCGGACGACACGGTCGCCCCCCGGTCCATCGCCACCCAGGCCGCGTTCGCCAACGCCATGACCCTGGACGTGGCCATGGGCGGATCGACCAACACCGTGCTGCACATCCTGGCCGCGGCCCAGGAAGCGGGCGTCGACTTCACCCTGGCCGATATCGACGCCCTGTCGCGGCGGGTGCCGTGCCTGTCCAAGGTCGCCCCGAACCACCCGGACTTCCACATGGAGGACGTGCACCGGGCCGGCGGCGTCCCGGCGCTGCTCGGCGAGCTCGACCGAGCCGGGCTGCTCGACCGCTCGGTGCGCACGGTGCACGCCCCGGACCTGGACACGTGGCTGGCGGACTGGGACGTCCGCGGCGGCAAGGCCACCGACGAAGCGCTCGCGCTGTTCCACGCCGCCCCCGGCGGGGTACGCACCACCCAGGCGTTCTCCACGTCGAACGTGTGGGAGTCGCTGGACACCGACCCGGTCGACGGGTGCATCCGCGACGTGGCGCACGCCTACACCGCCGAGGGCGGCCTGGCCGTGCTGCACGGCAACCTCGCCGTCGACGGGGCGGTCATCAAGACCGCGGGGATCGACCCGTCGCTGTTCCGCTTCGTCGGCGAGGCGATCGTCTGCGAGTCCCAGGAAGAAGCCGTCGAGAAGATCCTGAACAAGCAGGTCAAGCCCGGTCACGTGGTCGTGGTGCGCTACGAGGGCCCGTCCGGCGGCCCAGGCATGCAGGAGATGCTGTACCCGACGTCGTTCATCAAGGGCCGCGGCCTGGGTCAGGTGTGCGCCCTGATCACCGACGGCCGTTTCTCCGGCGGTTCGTCCGGCATCAGCGTGGGCCACGTCTCCCCGGAGGCCGCTGCTGGCGGTGTGATCGCCCTGGTCGAAGACGGCGACCAGATCGAGATCGACGTCCACGCCCGCCGGATCCACCTCGACGTGCCGCAGGAGGTCCTGGACGTCCGCCGGGCCAGGATGGTCGCCTCGGACCGCCCCTGGCAGCCCATCACCCGCGACCGCGTCGTCTCCCCGGCCCTCCAGGCGTACGCCGCCATGGCCACCTCCGCCGACCGCGGCGCCGTCCGCGACGTCACCCTGATCCGTCGTCGCTGAACCTGCCCCCTGAACCTGCCCCCTGAACCGAGCAGGTATCGTCCGCATCGCTCACCCTCTCGTCCGCTTTCTCAGGGCATCCCGCCGACCACCCACCCGGAGGTCTCTCCTTCCCTCCTACCTCGCCCCCTTATCGGCCCACAAGTGGGAGGGGGGTCCGTCTCGCAGGTGCGTAGTCTCCGGACGGGCACGGCGGACAGCACCCCGTAGGCCGTCGGGCAAGCATCCGCCTACCACCCGTCTGGCTCTCGGCCCACAGTGCCGCCTCGGTGAACGAGGCCTCACCTACACTCTCGATCGCGAAGGACCCTAATCAGGTGTCCAGGAGCCAGGCGAGGAAGGCGGTGGGCACGGCCCAGGCGGAGTCGTCGTCGGAGGTGTCCAGGACGTTGCGGGTGGCGAGGATGCCGTGCCAGGGCGAGGTGTTGACCGTGGCGGCTTCAGAACGCCAGCGACCGGTCTCTGTGTATTTCGACTCGATCGCGGCGCCGCCGAGCTCTTCGCTGACGAAGTCGATCTCTTTGCGGGCGGGGGTGCGTTCGTAGAAGAGGAACGCGTCGTGGTCGGCCTGGGGGCGGTCGGCGATGACGCGGCGCCGGACGGCCAGGCCGAGCTGCATCTCGGACAGGACCGTGGGGTCGATATCGGACCGGGCTGGGTTCCGCAGGTGGACCAGGCGGGCGATCAACGGGTCGATGGCGTAGAGCTTTTCCTGGGTCCGTGGTCTGGGTAGCCAGCTGTCCGCCGCGCGCTGGGGGCACGACCAGAGCAGGTGCGCGTCCCGCAGGTACTCGACGTGGCGCACGACGGCGTCGGTCGAGGCGCCGATCGTCTGTGCGACACGTGCCAGGTTGGCGGGGCTGGCCAGACCGGCCCACAGCCGTTCCAGCAGGGCCATCTCCGTCACGGGGGACAGGCGACTGGTACGGAAAGCGTCGTTGAAGATGACGCCGAACAGGTCTTCGACGAACCTGTCTGGTACGCCTTGCCCGCTGGTGGCTGCCGCGACCGACACGGGGAAGCCTCCGTACAGCAGGTACAGGTCCCAGGCTCCGACCAGCTGGTTGATCCACGGTAGGCACGCGTCGTAGGCGTCTTTCGCTGTCGCGCTGGCGAGGTCGGCGGGTGCGAGGTGTTCGGTCGGCGGCACGTCGCCGCGCAGGATGGTCGCGGCGAAGGTGCGGAACCCCATGGGCAGCAGACTCCGGTTCAGGCGGGCGCCGATACCGCGCCGACCGGCCAGGGCTCCTGCGGCCTCGGCCAGCGCGGTCGCGTTCGAGCCGGTCAGGACGACCGTCGCCTGGTGGAAGGCCGGGTCGTTGTCGCGCAACCACTTGACCTGCTGGTCCCACGCCCCGGTGACGGCGGAGATCTCGTCGATGAACCAGTAGCGCTGCGTGCCGTCGGGTGGTGACGGGATCGGTGTCCGCTGGGTCAGGGTCCGCAGGTCCTTGGCCGCCCACCCGTCCGCGGCGACCCGGACTATCGCCGTGGGGGGCACGCCCTGGTCGAGCAGGTCTTCGATCGCCTGCTTCACTGCGACTGTCTTGCCGACCCGGCGCGGGCCCCGCAGGATGAACAGGCCCCCCGGTTCCAGGTCGGCGAGGATTCCCGAGCGGTACACCAGGTGGGACCGGCGCACGTCGACCAGGTCGGGGTCCGACCGGGCCCACGACGGGTCACGCCACCAGGGGTTCTGCTGGGCCAGCTCTTGCGCGAGCAGGCCGATCGATGTGCTCACGGCCCCCATCCTACGACGAACGCGATAGAACGTATACCTTCTAGGGGTGCTAGCGCGATAGAACGTGCACCTTCCTGGGGTGCTAGCGCGACAGAATGTAGACATCCGGTCGCGCGAGTCCGGCCAGGCGGTACAGCACCAGGCTGCCCGCGGCCGCGACGTTGAGGTTGGCGCCCCACTCGGTCATGGGGGTCTCGACGCACTCGTCGACGTCGGCCAGCACCGCGTCGGGCATGCCCGGGCGGTGGATCCGGGCTGAGATCAGTCCGCGGTCCCGGCGGGTACGACCCACCGGGTCGGCTGGCCGGTGACTGCGGTTACCAGGTCGTAGTCGCCGTCGTAGTGGAGCACAGTGGCGCCGTGCCGTTCAGCGGTGGCGGCGATGACGAGGTCGGGTAGTGAGACCGCACGCCAGGTCCCAGCGGCGACGAGCATGACCTGTACGTCCAGCACGCGGTCCCAGACCTCGTCGGGGGTGGGGAGCCAGTCGAAGCCGGACAGGTTCTTGCGGATCTGTTCGGCGTCGGCGCTGGACCGGGCGGTGCGCATCACCTCGACCTCGACCGGGCCGCACACGGCGAGCAGACCTGCGACGTGCAGAGGGCGGAGCACTGCGCGGACGGTAGGTTTGCCGAACCGGGCGAGGGCCGAGGTGTCGACGAGGAAACGGCCGGTCACGTCAGGCGGATACTTCGTCGTGCTCGATGGGACCGGTGAGGTCGGGCAGGCCGCCTGCCTCGAGCCAGTCGAAGAACTCCTGGCGCTGGTGCCGCTTGACGACGTCGGCCAGCGCCGCGTTGACGGTGGCGACCTTTGACGCTGTGCCAAGGATCGCGGCAGCTTCGGCGAGCTGTCGGTCGTCGATGTCAACCACTGTTCGAGCCATGGGCACCTCCTGACGTTCGATATCAGATCTCATGCTACTTGATATCGTCGCGCGCGGTCGAGCCGCCGGCCGAGCGAACCACCGTCGGCGTCCCCGCGCTGCTCGGCGAGTTCGACCGGACCGGTCTGCTCGACCGTGACCTCTTGGACGGAATGTCCCTGCTGTCTGCCCCCTCACCAGGGTGATCTTGGGTAGAATGGGGTGATTCGCCACAGTTCGGACGGACTCGAGGACGAGGTATGAAGGCGCCGAAGATCGTCGCGCTGGTCGCCGCGGTGACGGCTGCCCTGTGGGTGTGGGTGGTGGTCTCGTCGGTCACGTTGCTGGTCAGGCTGGAACCGTCGGTACCGCTCGCGCTCGACATGTCGAGCTGGTCGGTCGGCGCCGACTCGGGCACGACCGCGCTGGTGCTGGCCAGCAGCCAGCCGTGGACTGCCGCCGGTGACGAGTCCTGGTTGACCGTGACCCCAACGTCGGGGACGCGGAGCACGACGGTCCGGCTGGCCGCGGAGCCGAACACGACATCGGGGGGCCGTTCCGCGAAGCTCACCGTGACCAGCGCCGGGACGGTCCAGACCGTGACGGTCCACCAGAGCGCGCCGCGCTCTGAAGGGACGCTGGACCTGGACGTGACCGACTGGGCGGTCGGCGTCGACGGTGGCACGACCGTGATCGACGTCGCTGCCGCGCAGCCCTGGACGGCCAGCGCCGATGCCGACTGGGTGAGCGTGCAGGCCGCGGACACGCTGGTGCTGACCGCGACCGCCAACGCTGCCGACGCGCCGCGTTCGGCACTGGTCACCGTCTCTGACGGTACGACCAGCATCACCGTCACCGTCAACCAGGCTGGTCGGACCGAGGTGACGCTGACCCTGGGTGCGACGCGCTGGTCGCCGGGCTTCGGCGCGGCGGCCCGGCAGGTCACGGTGACCTCGAACCAGACCTGGACGGCGACGAGCAGCCAGCGCTGGGTGAGCGTGGACCCGAGCACCGGGACCGGCAGCGACACCCTCACCGTCCGGGTGAGCCGGAACTCCTCGACCGTGTCGCGCACCGCGACGGTGCGGGTGACCGGGGGCGGGCTGACCCGGGTCGTCCACGTGGTCCAGGCCGGTGCCCCGGGGGGCGTCGTGCCGTCGCCGGAGACGCCGCAGGTCCCCGGCCCGCCGGTCGACCCCCCGGTGGACCCGCCGGTCGATCCTCCGGTGGACCCGCCGGTCGATCCTCCGGTGGACCCCCCGGTCGACCCCCCAGAAGAGCGCCCGGCCATGCCTGCGCCCGGGCAGCCTTGATGCCACGTCAGCGACCCGCGGGCCGCTGATGGTCTGCTGAGAAGAGGAGCGGGATGAGCGTGCACGATGCTGGCTCGTCGGCCGCGCCGGTCGTACCGGGCGCGGGACGGGCGGTCCGACCAGGGGCGGGTCGTCTCTGGGTGCTGCTGGTGGTCGTGGTCGCGCCCGTGCTGGTCGCGTTCGGCGTCGGGCTGTGGGTGCGGTCCGGCGGGGACGAGCGGGCAGTCCACCTGCACGCGCCCCTGTGGGTCGCGATCGGCACGGCTGGTCTGCTGGCCACGGTGGTCCTCGGCCTCGTGGTGGGGTCGTGGTGGGTGTACCGCGGGTCCTGCCAGGTGGTGCCGACGCAGGTGGAGCAGGCCCGCCAGCAGTGGTCGGCGGCGTCCCGGGCGCGGCACGCCGCGTTCCTGTCCCGGCTGGACCGCGAGCTGAAGGGACCAGCCACGGCCATCCGGCTGTCGATGGCGGCGCTGGGGGAGAACGCCAAGACCAGGTCGGCGCTGATCGCGGCCGACCAGTCCGGTCGGATCTCCCAGCTGGTGACCGGTCTGGGCGACCTGGTCGAGGCGGAGACCACCGACCTGGACCTGGAGCCGGTTCTGCTGGTGCCGCTCGTGGAGCGCATCGTCGCCGAGGTGCGGCGCGACCCGACGCTGCACGATGCCGATGTCTCGGTGCAGGTCCCGAAGGCGTCGGACCGGCTGGTCGTCCGTGGCGACCCGGAGCTGCTCTCCGCGGCCGTCCGTCACCTGGTCGCCAATGCGGTGCGGTTCTCCCCGGAGAGAGCGTCCGTGACGGTCCGCTGCGTCGCCGACGACGGAGCGCTCGTCGAGGTGGTCGACACCGGCCGGGGTATCCCCGCCGCGGAGGTCGACATGGTGTGGGAGACGCTGGCCCGGGCCTCTAACGCCGGGGACGTGCCGGGGTCGGGGCTGGGGCTGCCGCTGGTGCGGGTGGTGGTAGAGCGGCACGGCGGTCAGGTGAGCCTGTCGTCCCGCCTGGGGGAGGGCACGTCGGTGCGGTTGCACCTGCCTGTCGACCAGGACTGGACAGTGCCTCCAGACCGGACGGTGGGTCCAGACTCGGCGCGCCAGGCGGAGAGCACCGCAGGTGCTGCCCCCGCCGACGACGCGCCTTAGCCCCGATCCACCGATTTCCGCCTACTACGCGCCACCAGCTGCGTTGTCGCTGCTCAGTCCCCAGCGCTGCTCCACCCGTCGGCGGCGCCGCCGACAGGCGGAGCAGCACGGGGGAATGACGCTCGTGACGGCGCAGATCGGTGGATCGGGGCTTAGGTCGGCAGCACCCGCTCGGCGACCACCGGGGGCAGCCCGGCGGGCGCCGCGACGGCCGCGACGGCGTCCACCAGACCGGGCGGCCCGCAGACGTAGACGTCCGGTGCGGTCCCGGTGTGCTCCGCTACCGCTGCTTCGAGCGCCGCCAGCGGGTTGCCGACAGCCCCGGTCCAGCCGTCGTCGGGGTGCTCGACGCAGACCGCCAGGCGCAGCGTCGGCAGCGTCGTGGCCAGCTCGGCCAGGACGGGCAGCCGGGGCAGGTCGGCGGGCGTGGGCACGCCGAGGAACAGCCGGACGGGGTGGGGTTCGCCCCACTCGGCCATCCGGCGCAGCAGCGACAGCACCGGGGCCAGCCCGGTGCCGCCTGCGACGAACCACCGGGGTCGCCGTCCCGACTCCCGCAGGCCGAAGGCCCCGGTCGGTCCGTGCAGCACCAGCCGGGCCCCGTCGTCGGCCGCGACGGGCCACCGGTCGAGCAGGTCGGTGAGGTAGCCCGAGAAGTACCCGCCCGGGTGCAGCTTGACCAGCAGCTCGGCTGTCCCGTTCCAGTTGCCGGTGTTGACCAGGGAGTAGGCCCGACGGCGCTCGTCGCCGGGTACCTGGACCTCGACGAACTGGCCCGGGTCGAACTGGTACCCGGCACCGGTCTCGTCGTCGCTCTCCAGCGCGATCTGCACCCACACCATCTGCGCGGCGACCCGGACCACGTCGGTGACGACGCCCTCGCGCCGACCCGGGCGGCCGTCGAGTATCCGGGAACGGGCGTAGGGCGCGGTCACCTCGACCGGGCCGGTCGGGTAGGTGCGGCACAGCAGCACCTGACCTGCGGCGGCGGCGGCGTCCGGCAGGGCCGCCGCGGAGTGCGGCCCCAGCCGGTAGGCGCCGGTCGCTGCCGCGTGGCACGACCCGCAGGTGCCAGCGTGGCACTGGCCGGGCAGGACGTACCCCGTGGCGGCGGCGGCGTCGACCACCGACGTGCCGTCGGGCACGTCGATGGTCAACGTCACCCGGTCCGACGTCGTCAGACGGACCGGGTGCACCACGTCGGACACCGCTTCGGACACTGTGTCGGGCTCCCTCATTGCCTCAGGCTAGCGCGGCGGCCAGGTCGGCCTGCGGATCGCCGACCGGCGCGATCTGGAACTTGTCCACCAGCACGTCGACCAGGGCCGGGGTGAGGAAGGCCGGCAGCGTCGGGCCCAGCCTGATCCCGGTGAGACCGAGCGCGAGCAGGCTGAGCAGCACCGCCGCGGCCTTCTGCTCGAACCACGACAGCATCAGGGACAACGGCAGGTCGTCGACCTCGCAGTCGAAGGCCTCGGCCAGGGCCAGGGCGATCTGCACCGCGGAGAACGTGTCGTTGCACTGGCCGATGTCCAGCAGCCGCGGCAGCCCGGCGACCGTGCCCAGGTCGAGGCCGTTGATCCGGTACTTGGCGCAGCCCAGGGTGAGGATCGCGGTGTCCGCGGGCGCCGACTCCGCCAGCTGGGTGTAGTAGCTGCGGCCCGGGGCCGCACCGTCGCAGCCGCCGATGAGGAAGAAGTGCTTGATGGCGCCGGACTTGACGGCGTCGATCACGTCACCGGCCACACCGAGCACCGCGCTGCGCCCGAAACCGATGGTGATCCGGGCGTCCGGTCCGTCCTGCGAGAACCCCGGCAGCGCCTGCGCCGCGGCGATGGCCGGACCCCAGGCGCCGTGCTCCAGGTGCCGCAGTCCGGGCCAGCCCACCGGACCGGTGGTGAAGATCCGCTGCCGGTAGGACGCCTGCGGCTCGATGATGCAGTTGCTGGTCATGACGATCGCGCCGGGGAAGGCCGCGAAGTCCTGCTGCTGGTCCTGCCAGGCGCCGCCGTAGTTGCCGACCAGGTGCGGGTACTTGGCCAGCTCGGGGTAGGAGTGCGCGGGCAGCACCTCGCCGTGGGTGTACACGTTGATCCCGCTGCCCGCGGTGGCCTCCAGGAGCGAGGCGAGGTCGCGCAGGTCGTGGCCGGAGACGCAGATCGCCTTGCCCGCCTTCGGGGTGGTCCGCACCTGGGTGGGCACGGGGTGGCCGAAGGTCTGGGTGTGCGCCGCGTCGAGCAGCTCCAGGACCTTGAGGTTGAGCCGACCCAGACCCAGGGCGTGCCCCAGCAGGCCGTCCAGGTCGGTCGGGTCGCCCGCCAGGTAGTCCAGCGCCCGCTCGACCCCGCCGAACACCTCGTCCGAGGTCTGGCCCAGCACCTCGGCGTGGTGGGCGTAGGCGCACACGCCCTTGAGCCCGTACAGGTTGAGCGCCCGGGCGCCGACCACGTCCGGACCGACCAGCGGCAGCCCGACGAGGATCCCGCGGTCGGCGGCCTGGGCGACCATCTGGTCGGTATCGGCGGCCGGGGCGAACACCGCCGGGCCGGTGAGCGCTTCGGGCTCCTGGCCGCAGCGGCGGGCGGCTGCCTCGTAGGCCGCGCGCACCCGGTCGCGCACGGCCACGGCCTCCTCGACCAGCTCGACGAACCGGGTGGCGGTGAAGTTCACGTTGGTCAGCGTCGCGAACATCGCGGACATCACGAACCGGGTGGCGTCGTCGTCGCCCGCGCCCAGCGCCCGGGCCCGGGTGGCGTACTGGCCCACGCCCTTGAGCACGTGGACGAGCACGTCCTGCAGGTCGGCGGTGGTCTCGTCCTTGCCGCAGGTACCGCGCAGCACCGCGCACCCGGGGGTGGCGCCGGTCCGGTCGGTCTGCTCGCACTGGTAACAGAACATGTGGACTCCTCGTGGGTCTCGTCGAGCTCGCGGGTCGGGCTCCGGCGCCCGACGCTATGCGGGCGTCTGTGCCAGTTCCTTGACCCGGATCAAGAACGGTCCTAAAACCCGTGCCGCGTCGACCCGACCAGATCCCTGCGGGACGTTAGTCCTAATGATCCCGTCGAGCGGCCAGGTGGATCAGCCGTTTCGGAGAGCTGCGACGAACGAGTTGGCCTCGGCCCGCACCATATCGGCCAGGGTGGCGAGCCCTTGGCGCGCGCCCATGTCGGTCCCCGTGCTGGGACCGTCCACCGCCGCCTGGACGGCGTCGACCATCGACGACATCCCGCTGACGTTGTCCACCACGGTGCTCATCGCGGACATGCTGGCCTGCGCAGCCTGCTGCATGGCTTCGACCTGCTGGTTGATGGACTCGGTCGATGCGGCGGTCTCCACGGCGAGGGTCTTGACCTCGGAGGCGACGACGGCGAAACCCTTGCCGGCCTCGCCCGCCCGGGCGGCCTCGATAGTGGCGTTGAGGGCGAGCAGCTGGGTCTGCGAGGCGATCTTGGCTATCACCTGGACGACCCCGTCGATCGCCTTGGCGGCCTCGACCATGTCGGAGGCGATCGAGACTGCCTCCTCGGCCTCGGTGTTGGCGTCGCTGGCCGACTGCGACAGGCTCATAGCGGTGCTGCTGAGCTCGACAGCCGCGTCGGCGACCTGCTCGGCGACGGTCGACACGGTGGTGTTGAGCCGGTCGGCCAGCGTCAGGCGGTCGTTCGCCCCAGCGTCGATGATGGCCTGCGACTGGGACATCTGGGTGTTCGCGCCGTTGATCGCCTCGGCCCCTGAGCGGAACGCGCCCAGAAGACCAGCCGTCAGGAAGCGACGGTAGAAACGACCGTCGCTGGCGGCCTGCAGCGACGCCACAGACTCCCGGACGTAGGCGTCGGTGCGGTCGAGCAGCCGGTTGAACACCACCCGCAGCTCGACCGCCCCCGGTACCTGGTCAGCGCCCGGCACGGCGGCCACGCGCGCCTCGAAGTCGCCGACGGCGGCTCGTTCGCACGTCGCCAGCATCTCGCGCAGCACCGCGACGGCCACCTCGTCGCACTTCGCGCCCCCGTCACGACGAGCCCTGAAACCACGCCGACGAGTCGACATCACTGGTCCCCCATAGCCAGAGACCAGACGAACCGGTCGTAGTCGGTGCCGCGTTCGGCGAGCATCGCGGACAGCAGGTCGCAACCTGCCTGCGCGGCCTCGTTGGCGTTCGAGTGGCGGCGCTCGGTCGCCAGCATCGTGTCGTACACCGGCTTGATCGCACGCACCGCCTGCGGGAGGGGCAGGCGCCGGTTGGAGTGGTAGCCCACCACCTGGCCGTTGGCGTCGACGCTCGGCGTGATGTGTGCCAGCACCCAGTAGTGGGCACCGTCGTGCGCCAGGTTCACCACGAACGCAAACATCTCGCGCCGGTCCTTGATCGTGTTCCACAGCAGCCGGAACACCCCGCGCGGCATGTCCGGGTGGCGGATGATGTTGTGCGGCTCGCCGAGCATCTGCGACTCGTCGAAAGCCGACACCCGGCAGAACACCTCGTTGGCGTACGTGATCCGTCCTTTGAGGTCCGTCTTGGTGACGATGACCTCGTCACCGCCGAACGAGCGTTCCACCCCGGTGGGGCGGGGAGCGGTAGTCTGCATCGCCACATTCCTCGCGAGTCACGCATCAAGTCGATCGGGGCCTGGGCTGCGAGTCGCATGCCGCCCTCACTTCCATCGGCCACCGCGCAGCGTTTTCAAGGTACTCCTCACGATCTGGTCCCGCGCGACCGGTCGGCCGCTGGGGTTCAGTCCGTCGGCCACCAGACCGCTCGCCGCAGCGCCACGGCGCCACCGTCGCGGGTCAGGGGCGTGCCCTCCTCCCGCAGCCGGGCCAAGGCTTCGTCGGCGTGCGCCGCGGGCGGTCGGCCGGAGGCGTTCACCACCCGCCACCACGGCAGGTCGGCCCCGGACCGCGCGAGCACCTGACCCACCTGCCGGGGGCCGCCGCGCACCGGTGCGCCGGTCGCGGCCAGCCGGTCGGCGACGACCTCCGCGACCAGGCCGTAGGTCGTGGCCCGGCCTGCTGGCACCGCCGCGACGACCGCACGGACCAAGTCCTGGTACTCCTCACCCACATCGGCACGATAACTGGTCCATCCGGAGGACGGGGCGGGTGATAATGGCTTGATGACCGACCTGCTGCCCGAGGGCTACCGGATGTCTCCGCTCACCGCCGAGCGCGTCGGCGAGGTGCTGGAGGCAGAGAACTCCACCTACGCGCTCGCCGATCCATTCCCGTCATACCTCCCGCCGCTGGACCGGTCGTGGATGGTCGAGGCCTCTGACGGGTCGCTGGCGGCGCTGCACGCCTCCTACCCGGTCCGGCTGCCGGTGCCCGGTGGTGAGGTGCCCTCGACAGCGCTGAGCTGGGTCAGCGTCAACCCGGGGCACCGGCGGCGGGGGCTGCTGCACGCCATGGTCACCACCCACCTGGAACGCACCGCCGAACTCGGCGAGCCGGTCACGGTGCTCCAGGCCACCGAGGAGTCGATCTACGGTCGGTTCGGCTACGGCCGGGCCGCCGACCAGCTGCAGGCCACCGTGCCGCGCAAGGCCCGGCTGCGCTACGTGCCGGACGGTGACGACCTCGACGTGACGTTCACCACCGCCGGGCCCGACGACGCCGACCTGGTCGACGCCCTGCACCGGGCCGCCGGGCGCGGCCGTCCCGGATGGTTGACCCGGGACTCGGCCGCGCTGCGCTCCTGGGTGCTGCTCGACTGCCCGTGGTACAGCCCCCGGCCCGAACCGACGCGCCTGGTGGTGGTGCGCACCCCGGACGGCGACCCGCGCGGCTACGCGCTGCTGCGCCGCACCCCGGCCTGGCTGCCCGAGGGCCCCCGCTTCTCCGTCGCCGTGCAGGAGGCGGTGGCGCTGGACCTGGATGCCTACCACCGGCTGTGGTCGTTCCTGCTGGACCTGGACCTGACCGCCACCGTCCAGACCCCGGCGCTGGCGGTGGACGACCCGTTGCTGGTCTGGCTGACGGACCGCCGGGCCGCCGTCCCGCAGCTGTCGGACAACCTGTGGGTCCGGCTGGTGGACGTCGGTGCCGCCCTGGCCGCCCGGCGGTACGCCGCACCGGTGGACGTCGTGCTCGACGTGCGCGACCGGCTGCTGCCCGCCAACACCGGGCGCTGGTGGGTACGGTCGGCCGGGCCGGGCGCGGACACCAAGGCCACCCGCACCGACGGGTCCGCCGATCTGGCGCTGGACGTGCGCGAGCTGGGCGCGGTGTACCTGGGCGGTCCCCGGCTGGCCGCTCTGGTGGCCGCGGGCCTGGTCACCGAGCTGAGCCCCGGCGCCGCGGCCCGCGCCGACGCCGCCTTCGGCTGGCCGACCGCACCGCTGTGCACCTGGGAGTTCTGAGCGCACCTGGGAGTTCTGAGCGGATCGTCACCGCGCTCTGTCACCCATCGTAGAAATTAGAAATCACGACGGGTCAACCTTCCGGCTGTTGCCCGAGGCTAGCTGGCGGGGACGGCGATCGTGATGTTCTGCTCGTTCCCTGGGATGTAGTACACCTCTATCACGCTACCGGGCTGGACGCGATGAAGAACGTTCTGGGGTATCGCCTTGGTGACCGTCGTGTCATAAGAGTCGCCGTGCTGCGAGCCAGCCACCCGCACGTGCAATAACATCTCGCCGCACCCGCCGACGATATTGCCCGTCGGCTGCGTGGACAGGACCACCCCTTGTGCGCGCACCCCGTTCCTGGCGATGTACAGCGACTCTTGGGTGACCTCGCCGCTCGCCAGGCGCTGGGCGTCGTACGCCTGCTGCAGCGCCGCCTGGTCCGCACTGGTCTCGATCATGATCTTCTCGGGGTTCTGGGGGTCGTACCGGAGCGGGAGCGACGCGCCTGGCTGGACCAGCGCCAGCTGGTGCAGAGGTATCACCTTGTGGTCAGAGGCGGTGACCTGCCGCCCGTCGACAGTGGTGAACTGAAGAGTCACCTCCAGCTGAGGCTGGTCATTGATCCGCAGCCCGGTCTGCTCCGTCTCGACGACCGTCCCGATGACGAGGGGACCGGTCTTGACGTTCGCGCCGTGGCGCCGGAATGCCTTACCGAGCGAGCTGACCGTGATCAGTATCACGGCCACCACCAGCATGGCTATGGAGCTGCCGAGCACGACCGTACCCGGGCCGACGAAGGGTTCGTCGGATCCCGCGTGAAACGTGGTCATGAATCCCCCGACAAGGAACGGCAGCCATGCAAAAATGAACAGACCCCATCCGATCTTCGCCAGTTTTTTCATCCTGAATTATCCTCTCCACTGGTGACCCGACCCACTCTATCAGGCTGGCAAACAACACCCCTCCGGCTGCTCCAGGTTTCCACGCAGTCCACCGTAGCGTCCTCCTCTTCGTGCTCACAGCCTTTCGAGACCGTTGTGCAAGGAGGTTAGGGGGTAGCCCTGCTGTTACCGATCCCACGCCGTCGCCGGTCGGCCACGACCGAGGCACGTGATCGCCGCGGCGCGTGGCACAGTAGCCAGGTGCGCGATGTGCTCGGACGGCTGCCGCTGTTCTCCCGGCTCGACCCTGGCCAGCTGGACCAGGTGGCCGCGGCCTGCCGACCGGTCCGGCTGGAGCGCGGTGAGGTGCTGTTCCACGCCGGGGAGGTGGCCCCGGCGTTCTACGCGGTGGTGTCCGGGCAGGTGAAGCTGACGCTGCGCAGCGGCGATGGGGCCGAGAAGATCCTCGAGCTGATCCGGGCCGGGGAGACCTTTGGCGAGGCCGTGGTGTTCGTGGGGCAGCGCTACCCGGTGACCGCCACCGGGCTGGTCGGCTCGCACCTGCTGCGCATCGGCGCCGATGTCGTCACCGACCTGGTGGACCACGACCCGACGTTCGCCCGGCGGCTGCTGGCCGGGATGTCGGTGCGGCTGCACACCCTGGTCCGCGACGTCGCGGCCGTCACCCTGTGGTCGAGCCGTCAGCGGGTGGTCGGGTTCCTGCTCGGCCTGGCCGGGGAAGACCCCGGACCGGGTACCGTCGTGCGGCTGCCCGCTACCAAGGCGGTGCTCGCCTCCCGTCTGAGCCTCACCCCGGAGACGTTCTCCCGGACCCTGCGCGAGCTGTCCGACGCCGGGCTGGTCGAGGTGCACGGCGCCCAGATCGTCCTGCCCGACCCCGCGGCGCTGACCCTGGCCGCCGGACCTGATCTCAGCACACCCGACTGAGACAGAAGAGCGGCGTTATATGATATGATGTCATGTATGACATCTCCTGATGCCCCTCCCGAGATCGGGCACGGGCCGACCCGCCCGGTCACCGTGACGCTGACCGAAGGGACCCTGGTCGCCGTCCGACAGGCGGCCGGGCCCCGCGGCACGTCGTCCCTGGTAGAGCAGGCGCTGCAGCGCGAGCTGCGCCGCTTGGCGCTGCAGCGCCTGGTCGACGGCTACGAGCAGGAGCACGGTCCGATCTCCGACCGGGAGGTGGCCACCCAGATGGCCCGGCTGGCCCGTGTCCGGCAGGAGGCAGCCGATGGTGCTGCTTGACGCCGAAGGTGTCTCCGGACTGATCCGGCAGGACCGGTCCACCTTCGCCCTGGTCAAGGGGCTGGCCCAGTCTGGCGAGACGGTGGCGGTCTCGGCCGCGACCCTGGTCGAGGGCGTCAACCCGGCGTGGGCCCCCGCGGCCGTGCGCTGGGCGGTCTCCGGGCTGGAGGTCATCGACGCGACCCGCGCCGTGGCCTTCGAGGCCACCACCCTGCTCCGCAGCTCAGGCCGCCACGGTCACAAGCACGCCATGGATGCGATCGTCTGCGCCACCGCCCTGCTGGCCGACGAACCCACGACCATCGTCACCAGCGACCCCGACGATATCGGTACCCTCGTCGGGGACCAGCCTCAGGTGACAGTTCTCGCCGTCTGACCAGACTGCCGGACGAACCAGACTGCCGGACGAACCCGGTCAGATGTAGAGCGCCGGGTCGTCCATCGTGCCGAACGGTCGGTGCTTGACCCGGATCTTCGCGGGTACGCCGACGGCGGCGGCGCCCGGCGGCACGTCGTGCAGGACCACGGCGTTGGCGCCGATCCGGGCGTCGTCGCCGATCCGCAGCGGACCGAGCACCTTGGCCCCGGCGCCGATGACGACGCGGTTGCCGAGCGTGGGGTGGCGCTTGCCCTTGCGCATGGACGTCCCGCCCAGGGTCGAGCCGTGGAAGATCACGCAGTCGTCGCCGACCTCGGCTGTCTCGCCGATGACCACGCCCGAGCCGTGGTCGATGAAGAAGCGGCGGCCCAGCCGGGCGCCGGGGTGGATCTCCACCCCGGTGCCCGCCCGGACCAGCTGGGACAGCAGCCGCGCGGGCAGCTTCAGCTGGCGACGCCACAGGGCGTGCGCGGCCCGGTACCCCCAGACCGCGTGCACCCCGGCGTAGCCCAGGGCGACCTCCAGGTGGTTGCGCGCGGCGGGGTCGTGGTCGACCGCCGCCTGGAGGTCCTCGCGCAGGACCTCCAGGAACGACGGGTGGGCAGCCCCGCGGGTCGTGCCCGCGGTCCTCGTCTGGGTGCCGGTGGGCATGTCAGTGGTCCATCAGGTCGGAGTACAGCACGGTGGACAGGTAGCGCTCGCCGAACGACGGCACGATCACCACGATGAGCCGCCCGGCGTTCTCCGGGCGCTGGGCCAGCAGCGTCGCCGCGTGCAGTGCCGCACCGGACGAGAGGCCGACGAGCAGCCCCTCCTCGACGGCGGCGCGGCGGGCCACGGCCACCGCGGTGTCGCCGGGGACGTCGACGATCTCGTCGTACACGCTGGTGTCGAGGACCTCGGGGACGAAGTTCGCGCCGATGCCCTGGATCTGGTGCGGTCCCGGCTGCCCGCCGGTCAGGACCGGCGACTCGGCCGGCTCCACCCCGACGATCCGCACCGACGGCTTGCGCGACTTGAGCACCTGACCCACCCCGGTGATGGTGCCACCGGTGCCGATGCCGGCCACGAGGACGTCCACGGCGCCGTCGGTGTCGGCCCAGATCTCCTCGGCGGTGGTGGCCCGGTGGACCGCCGGGTTGGCTGCGTTGGCGAACTGCCGGGCGAGCACGGCACCCGGATGCTCGGCGGCGATCTGCTCCGCACGGGTGACAGCGCCCTTCATCCCGTCCGCGCCGGGGGTCAGCACCAGCTCGGCGCCGAACGCGCGCAGCAGGGCCCGGCGTTCGACGGACATCGACTCGGGCATGGTCAGCACCACCCGGTAGCCGCGGACGGCACCGACGAAGGCCAGCGCTATACCGGTGTTGCCGCTGGTGGCCTCGACGATCGTGCCGCCCGGAGGCAGCTCGCCCGACTTCTCCGCGGCGTCGACGACAGCGACACCGATCCGGTCTTTCACCGACCCGGAGGGGTTGTAGAACTCCAGCTTGGCGACCACCGTCGCGGGGGCGCCGTCGGTGATCCGGTTGATCTTGACCAGGGGGGTTCGTCCGACGATCTGGGTGGCGTCGTCGTAGATTCGGGACATGGTTGCTCCTAGGACGTGAGGGTTGGCGGTACCAGGCGGACGGAGCGAGCGCTGATCAACGCAACCGGGCGAATCCCCAGGTCAACGCAGTAGCGACCAGCGCTCTACGGACAGCCGCAACAGGAGCAGGCGCCGACGGGCAGGCTGACGGACGGGGACGGCGGCACCGCTGCCGCTGTGACGACCTCCGTCACCAGAATTCCTCTCGCTTCCTGCGGATCGCCCGATTTCGGGCATCGGCGCACAATTATAGACGTATCGCGTCGAGAACGCCAGGCGGTGGGTGTTTTCAGCCGTGTCGTGCGCGTCAGCCGGGTGTCACACTGGAAAGGTATGGGTGAACTGGTTCTAAGGACGGCGGACGGGGGTCGGCGAGTCATGACCGTCGACCGCGGTGTGCCTGGCAGCAGGACGTCTGCGGAACCGGTCATGCCGCTGAGCGTACCCCGGTTCGTCCTCGCGGGGGCGCGCGCCGCTGCCGCGCCGTCGTGGCGCGTCTGGACCGTGATGGCAGCGGTGTCGTTGGTGCTGCCGGTGGGTGGCCTCGTCGTGGCGGGGTTTGCAGGCGATCCGCGTCTGCTCGTGGTCGCGGTCGGCCAGCTGGTGCTGGTCGGCGTGCTGGTCGCCGTGCTGCTGGGGCTGGTCCGTGACCGTGCACGGCACGCTGGGAGGGCTACCGAGCTGGCCGAGACCGACCCGGTGACGGGCCTGGCGAACCGGCAGCGGTTCCAGGCCGATGTCACCCAGGCGCTGGACGCGGCCCGGGACACGGTGAACGTCACCGTCATGCTGGTGGCGCTGGAGAGCTTCACCGAGCTGCGCGCCCGCCTGGGCGAGGCCACGGCCGAGAACCTCCAGGTCGCGGCGGCGCGGCGGCTGGTCGCCCAGGCGTCGGACGCCCTGGCGGTGGGGCACCTGCACACTGATGTCGTCGCTCTGCTGTTCGACGTGATGAACTCCGACCGGGCCGGCGCCCGGGCGCAGCACTTCGTCGACGTGCTGCGCGAGCCGATCGACCTGCCGCAGCTGAGCCTGTCGGTCGGCGTCGTGATCGGCATAGCCACCGGGCAGGCCGGGTCGACGGATGCCGCCGGGCTGCTCGCCTCGGCCGAGCTCGCCCTGGCCGCGGCCCGTGGCCCGGCCGGTCCGCTGGTCCGGTTCACCCCCGAGCTGGAACGGCGTGACGCGATGGCGGCCCAGCTGGTCGGGGAGCTGTCCGAGGCGATCGGCCGGGGCGAGGTGCAGGCGTACTTCCAGCCCCAGCTGGACCTGGCCACCGGCCGGGTCACGGGGGCCGAGGCCCTGGTGCGCTGGCTGCACCCGTCGTTGGGCCTGCTCAGCCCGGCCGCGTTCGTCCCGGCGGCCGAGGTGACCGGGACGATCCGGATGATCACCGTGCACGTGCTGGACCTGGCGCTGTACTGGGGCGCCCGGTGGGCCCGGGCCGGTCGGTCGCTCAACGTCTCGGTCAACCTGTCCGCCCGTGACCTGCTGCACGCCCGGCTGGTGGACGATGTGCGCGAGGCCCTGGCTCGCTACTCCATGCCCGCGTCCCGGCTGGAGCTGGAGATCACCGAGACCATGGCGATGGCCGACGTGGCGCTGTCCCGACGGGTGCTGACCGACCTGGCCCGGCTGGGCGTGACCATCTCCATCGACGACTACGGAACTGGTTACGGTTCGCTGGCGTACCTGCAGCAGCTCCCGGTGCGCAGGCTGAAGATCGACCGGTCGTTCGTCTCCCGGATCCTCGACGACGAGGCGTCCATGGCGATCGTCCGCTCGACGATCGAGCTGGCCGGACAGCTGGGCCTGGACACCGTGGCCGAGGGCGTCGAGGACGAGGCCACTGTGCAGCGCCTGCGCGCTTTCGGGTGCGGTTCGGTGCAGGGCTTCGGGGTGGCCGCCCCGATGTCGCCGGAGGGTTTCGAGCGCGCGATCTGGCGGCTGGAGCACCGACCCCGCCCCGGGGTGGCCGCGGTGCGTCCCACCACCGCGGGCCACGAGGTCGCCGCCGCGGCCCGGGCGGCCTACCCCTCGGTCGCCCAGGCGTACCACAAGCTCAACGACCCCGGCTGGTGGACCGACGACCTCGCCCAGGCCCCGTCCGTCCCCGCCACCGTGCCCCCGACGGACGGGCCGGCAACCGCCCCGGCCGCCAGACCCGCACCGCTGCCCCAGGTCCCGCAACCTGCGCAGGGCTCACCCTGGTCGGCCCCGGGCGGGGTGCGTGCGCCCGCACCCCAGCCCCAGCCCGCTGTCGTCCAGCCTGGCGCCGCCGTCCAACCGGCTGTCGTCCAACCCGTCGCGGTCCCGGCGGCGCGCGGTTGGGTTCCGCAGCGCCAGCGCGCTGTGGTCATGCCAGACGACCGGTCAGGTTGGCCCGTCCAGCCGAGCGACCGGAGCGGCTGGCCCTCCACGTCCGACGACCGGCCCGACTGGCCTGTCGCGCCCGAACCTGACCTGGGCCGCCCCTCCCGCCGTGAGCGGCGTCACCAGCGCGAACGCGGCGGGCCGATGACCGGAGCCGACTCGGTGACGGGTCCTTGAGGACCCCTGCTGAGTCCACGTCGGTAAGCGAGACGACTGCCCGCGTCGTGCTGGCTAAGACCTCCCGCCGGGAGCCATCTGGATCGCTAGTCCGGCACTGGTGTATAGCACCTAGACGCACTCATGTTTAGTCGCTACACTGATCTGGTGCGAGCCCGTCGGGTCAACACCAAGATCGAACGGTCCGGTGGTGTGCTGGCCCGTCAGCGTGGTTCGCACCAGCTGTACCGGGTAGTCGCAGCGGATGGCACGACCGCCCAGACCATCGTGCCGCAGCACACCGGAGACATCCCCGTCGGTACGCTGCGGGCGATCGAGCGAGACCTAGCGCCCGTCCTTGGAGAGAGGTGGTTGCGATGACCTACACCGTCCACGTCACCCGTGAGGACCGCACTTGGCTCGGCGAAGTCCCCGACCTGCCCGGAGCGCACACCTTCGCAGCCAGCCTGAGCGCTCTCGACCGCGCCATGCGCGAGGTGGTCGTCCTGGCCGCAGACCTGCCCGACGGCGCCGAGGCCACCATCGACCTGGTGTGGGACCTGTCCGACGTCGCCGCCAGCGCTGTCGAGGCCGCCCAGATCGCCCAGGCCCGGGCCGCCAACGACCAGACCCGCCGCCAGCTGGCGGCCCAGACCCGCCGCCTGGTCCTTGACCTGGTAGGCCAGGGCTGGTCGGCTCGCGACGTGGCGACGGTCCTCGGCCTGTCGCCTGGGCGGGTCTCCCAGATCACCCGCACCACCGCGGCCTGACAGGGCCTAGTCCACGGGAGGGTCTGAACTCGCTCCCCCAACTGGGGTCTTGCATCCTGGAAACAGCCCCTGACCTGCTGTTCCACATGGAGCGGACGACGGGAATCGAACCCGCGTAGCCGGTTTGGAAGGAGAGTGACCGACCTTCCCGGACCTGCGTTTTTGCAGGTCAGCGGCCATCCTACCGTGCCTCTGACTACCGCTGGGCCCCTTTGAGGACCCCTGTTGAGTCCACGGGAGTCCACGCCGGTAAGCAGGTCGGATCGTCGCACCGGGTGATTGACATCAACGGGAGCTGACGACCAAGGCGGCATCAACTACAGTTGATGCGTGAAGATCACCGCGAGCGCCAGGCGGCACGGTGTGCAAGACGCCGACATCCTCCACGCTCTCGCCAACCCCCTGCGCGGCCTCGCCTCGCAGGGAGAGCACGAGGTCACCATGATCGTCGGCCCGGCCCGCGACGGTCTGATGCTCGAAGTGGGCGTCGTCTTCGACGACGACCCGCGCGCTATCCATGCCATGCCAGCACGCCGCAAGTACTGGCCCTGACCACGCAGAGAGGTGATGACCATGAGCAAGCACCGCACCGACGCCGAGGCCCTGGCCGCCCTGGAGGCCATCGACCCTGCCACCGCCGTCGTCCACGACCGCTCCGACGTGGCAGGTGTGGCCGCAGCGGTAGCAGCCCGGGGCGCAGCCGAAGACCTCGTACTGGCCGCCGTGCGCGAGGCCAGGACCAGGGACGTGTCCTGGGTCATGATCGCCTGGGCCCTGGGCGTCACCCCGCAAGCCGCCCACAAGAAGTACCGACACCTGGTCGAGCAGGTCCCAGCCTGACCAGACGCGGCGGCCGAGCTGGTCGGCGTTCATCCCCTTGCACGACGTCGGCACCATCCTGGGCGTGTCGCACCAGCGGTCCCACCAGTTCGCCAGCACCGCCTGACAGCCCAACGCACACCACCCTGGGACTCCCGGGGCTCCTACCCGGGGGTATGTCGGCCCTATGACGGGAGGGGGCCTGGCCGCCCGTGGGGGATGGACCCCACCCCGAGGTGCGAGCCGGACGGGGCGGCGGACGTCCTCGTCCACCTACATCCTCGTCCTGCCCTTCGGGTGCTCGGGGTGCAGGCCACTGTGTGCACCTGACTCCCGGGTTGGGTCCTGCCCCGGGGGCCCGGTGCGGCGGCGTGGTGGGCGCTGGTCGGGTCTCTGCGCTCTGAAAGGACAGCGTCTCCGGCCATCGGTCCCGGCGATCAAGGGCGGCGTTGACGGTCGCCGGGGCGGCGATTCTGCCCGTCGCGGCGGTAGAAGGCGCGGAACCTCCCGGACGGGAGCCGTTCGACGGTGCCGAAGTGCTCGGGGCGGGAGCGGAACGCTCGGGTGCGAGGGGCCATCTGGGCCTCCGTGTCCGTCACGTGAGTCCACGGGAGGGTCTGAACTTGCTCCCTAGTTGGGTGTCTTGCCTGTCGGATACAGCCTCTGACCTGCTGTTTCACAACGAGCGGACGACGGGAATCGAACCCGCGTAGCCAGTTTGGAAGACTGGGGCTCTACCATTGAGCTACGTCCGCGTGGCCCTCCCTGCTCGGGAGGCCCGGTCAAGGGTACCGGGTCAGCCGCCGGACAGGTGCACGGGCTGTGGCGCAGGTTGGTAGCGCGTCCGCTTTGGGAGCGGAAGGTCGCCGGTTCGAATCCGGTCAGCCCGACCAGAGCGTTCATGTTCGAAACTGAGGCATGAGAGACGCCACGGCGTGAGCCGGGGCGTCTTTTGTGTGTCTGGCCAGGGTTGATGGTCGTGGGCACCACAGACGGGCTGGTCAGGTCAGGTGCGCCGTTCGCGTCCTGTGAGCCGCCGTCCTCGGGCCGGTCGGTGTTGCAGAGGTCGCGAACGGCTTGGGCAGCGGTGGTGCGCTCGGAGTCTGTGACGGCAGGTTCGCCGTGCTCGTCGTCGATGTCGAACTTGCCGAACCACAGTTGGTTCATGGTCCTGCGGTGGTCGGGGCTGGCTGCGGTGTAGCGGTCGGTGGCCGTGGCCAGGATGTCGATGGCCTGGTCGATCTCGGTACCTTCGCTGGTCAGGTCGCTGTTGTCGGCAAGTTCGTCTTCGAGGGCGGCCAGTTGTCCGGCCAACTCGGCCTGCTTGGTCTGGGCGATGTCTGACGGGACGGTGCCGGTGAAGGTGGCCTCAGCCCACTTGGTGCGTTCGTCGTTGACGGCGGAGATGCGTCGGGTCAGCACTTCGCGTTCGGCGCGTCGGGCTTGGCGTATCTGGTCGAGTTGGACGTGCAGTCGGGTTCGAACGTCGTCCCACAAGGTGTCTGGCAGCCGTTCGGCAGCCCAGCGGTGTTCGACGGCCTGTTCGACTTCTTCGGCGGGCAGGTAGGGCAGGTCGCAGCCGTTGTGGTACGACAGGCGCCCGATGCAGGTGAAGTAGTCGTAGCGTCCGCCACGACCGGTGATGACGTTGTAGACCAGGCCGGATCCGCAGCGGGCGCAGCGTAGCGATCCGGCCAGGTAGTGCCAGTGCTTCTGTGCTCTGACGCCGCCGTTGCGGTGCGAGGCCATGACTTCTTGGACTTTGGCGAAGGTGGCCTGGTCGGTCAGGGGTCGGTGGCGTCCGGGGTAGTACATGCCCTTGTAGCGGACCTCGCCGAGGTAGTAGCGGTTGGTCAGGACGTGGGCGACGGCCTTGTGGTCCAGCGGTCGGGCCGGACGTCTGGCGGTCGGTCGCAGCGTCAGCCCGCGTGCGCTGGCGGCTTCGGCCAGGCGGTGCAGCGACCATTCGCCGGTGGCGTACTGGTCGAACATCCAGGTGATGTGCGGTGCCCGGTCGGGGTCGTGCTCGACGGTGCGCACGCGGCGGTCTTCGACGTGGTCGATGGTGTTGCGGTAGCCCAGGGGCGCCAGGCCGAGCGTGCCGCCGCGCTTGGCCTTCTCGCCCATCTTGTAGGCGATGTCCTCGCCGTCCTGACGGGAGCGGAACTCGTTGTTGGCGCTGAGGATGGCTTGTAGGAACTGGCCTTCGGGGGAGTCGTCGATGGCTTCGGTGGCTGAGACCAGGGTGACGCCGTACTCCTTGAGCTCGGTGCAGACGATGGCCTCTTCCCAGCGGTTGCGGAACAGGCGGGAGAGTTTGTGGACGATCACCACGTCGGTGTCGCGGTCGCGGCGGATGCGGTTGATCATGCGGCGTAGTTCGACGCGCTTGGTCATCTCGGTGGCGCTGCGACCAGGCTCGACGTACTCGTCCACGATCGTGAAGCCGCGCCGTTCGGCGGCCTGCTGGCACGCCTTGCGCTGGGCCGGGATCGAGTAGCCCTCGGGATCGTAGTCGGTCTTGACCTGGCTGGGCGTCGAGACACGCAGGTACACGATGGCCCGCCCACCGGTCGGCCTGCGGTCGGGTCGGGGTCTCATGCGAACCTCCTCGCGCTCGGGGTCAGGTGCCGGAGTGGCGATGGTACGCGCTCAGGCGCGTCGAACCGCGAAGACCAGCCTGCTGAGGCAGGCCGCTACTGCCGCCCGAGCGGTGGCGAGTGAGTCCGGGGGAGCAGGTTGAGAGGGAAACTGGCGCGGCGCAGCCGCTCCACCATCATGGCATCGCGCATCGAAATCTGTGGCACCAGTTGGCCGCGAATCTCGACGCCCGTTTTGACCACTCTACTGACCACAACGGCTGCCACGATGAGCCGCTTTGCGCGCGTGTGCAGCGCGTTGATATCAGAGGTAGGGAGGTTGACAGACCAGTCGAAATATCGCCTTTTAAGCCTGGTGTCGCGGGTTCGAGCCCCGCCCGTCTCACCATGAAATTCGGCTAATGAAGGAAGAAGCGGGCGCTCTGCGCCCGCTTGACCACCTAAGTGACCACTATTGGTGCAACTCTCCACATCGCTCTGCACAGGACGGCCTACATCGCCGTCCTTTTTTATACTTGAACGAACCACTGTCGAAACAGCCTGTATGGCATTCCTCTGGGTTAGAGTTGTGCCGTGCTGGTAGATTTGCTGTGTCGTCGTGATCTGGGCATGGCCCAAGATCAACTGTGCATCGCGCGGCGCTACACCGAGGTCTTTCAGCATGGTTGCGACGGTGTGTCGTCCCTGGTGCAGCGTGATCGGTGGCAGTCCGGCCCTCTTGGTGAGCAGACGAAAAGTGCGCAACAGCCCGTGAGGGTCGATCGGTGTCCCGAATCGTCCGCTGATGATTGTCCCATCAACGGATGGCTCGGCGGACGGATCAAAGGCCGGTCGTCGGCTCGGTGCCCGTGCTTGCAGCGCTTCTCGCACTGCGTCGATCAGCGGCAAAGTCCGTCGCCCGGCACTGGTTTTCACCGGCCCGGCCTGCAACTTGCCATCAACCCAGTTGATCTGCTGACGTACATGAATCTCGCTGCGCTCAAGGTCGACATCGCACCAGCGCAGCCCCAGTGCTTCGCCACGTCGTAGCCCATAGACCAAGATGAACAAGTAGGCTGTGTACCACATGTGCCCCTCTGCCACGGCAAGGAACTGGCGCACTTGCTCGGGCGTCCAGGGGTGGATCGGCTTCCGCTCCCATGCCGGTACCTTGAGCAGTCGGGCCACGTTGCGGTGGACGACCTCTTGGCGCATCGCTTCAGTCAGGGCAGAAGACAGCACTTGGCGGAACTTCTGGACCGTCCGTGTCGATGCCCCGGCAACGACCAGCGCATCGACGGCCTGCTGAGTTCGGCTTACGGATAATTCGGTCAGGCGGATATTGCCGATGGCCGGGACGATGTAGCGGGCGACGACACCGGTGTAGCCCTCTATGGTGAGCGGTCGTACCCGTGTCGGCATGATGTCTTTTAGCCAGTGCTCAAGCCAGGCGGCTACGGTCCACCTATCTGTAGGGATCGGTATCCGTTGCTGTTCGTCGGCCTGTGCCGTCGCCAACCACGTCCGCGCTGCCGCCTGGGTAGCACATGTATAAAAAACCCGTCGGCGTGCGCCGTTGGCGTCTGTGCGGTAGGTGCCTACGCTCCAACGTCCGTCCTTGCGCTTGTAGATGGTTCCTTCGCCTCTGGCTCTACGCGACATGACGGCCTCCTACAGACACGACCGTTTCACGCCGTGCCTCAACAAAAGACTCCAGATCAGCCCACGGCACCAGCCGTCGCGCCCCGACCTTGATCGAGCCCAACTGTCGCTCACGGATCAGTTTGTGAACTGTCCACTCGCTGGTTTTCAACTGGTCGGCTGTCTCGCGAACAGTCAGGACCAGTGCTTGGTGGCCGAGTGCCCGGATGCGTCGTGTGTCGTCACTGTGGGATGGGGGAGGAAGACTCATGCTGGCCTCCTGGCGAAGACCGGTCTGACAGAAGCGCGAGCGGTGTCTAGGTTTGTCAGCCCCCGCGTACACATCCACCGTGGCCGCAGCAGGCCCAGTTGTTCGAGCCGGACGGTAGCAGCCGCCTCGGACACGTCGAAGTGAGCCGCCACCTCAGCCGGTGTGCGTCCGCCCCTGGCCCACAGAGCGAACACGCTGGTACGGGGCATGAGCAGGCATCCGGCGAAGTGGTCAGCGGCACGTTCCCGCTGACACGCTGCGTCGGTGGCACGCTCGGTCCCGAGCAGCCAGTGCCGCCCGGTGAACAGCCGGTCACCGTAGCCATGGTGAACGATGTGAGCCAGTTCGTGCGCCATCGTGAAGCGGCGTCGGGTACGGCAGTCGGTGTGTCGCACGAAGATGACCCACTGCGAACCGTTCCACTGTGAGGCCCCGGAACTGGGCAGGTCGTCGGTGTAGACCACCTTGAGGCGCGGGAAGCGGCTTACGATGTCATCCGGCGTCGGGCCGTCGTCCAACCCGTAGCAGTGCAACAGTGTCTCGGCCTGCTGTTCGACAATCTGTAGCGTGTCTTGGAAACTGACTGGCTGGTCTGGCGTCAACGCCCGAAGGCTTGCCAGCACGCTCGGTCTTTTTGTGGTTGTCGTTGTGTGGTGCATGGCGTAGCCTCCTTTCAATTATTTCTTGTTGTTCTGTGGTTACTCGTCTTCTCCTTCGCCCGGTCCGGCCTGGTCGGGGTCGATGCCGTAAGCCCGTGCGACCCTCGCGAACTCTTGTTCAAGATGGACAGTGGCGGCGGGCGGCAGGCCGTACTTGGTGCGGAAATATACCGCCGGTTCGGGCAGACTCTTCGCCGCATCGAAACCGACCAGTTCGGCCAGGTCGCCATACGACACATCCAGAGCGTTGCACAGTCGGATCAGCACTTCAGTGGTCGGCACGTAGTGGCCCTGTTCAGCCCGCAACACGGTTGATTTCGCAACGCCAGCCTTCTTGGCCAACTTGCCGAAACTGAGACCTTCGGCTTCACGTAACTGGCGGAGCAGGTCACCGGCCCTTGAGGCAGAGTGGGTCTCTTCGCTCGCATCGTTGACGTAATCTGAGCCAGCCAGGCTGCTCTGAGCGGCTTCGCTTAGACCGTAGATCATCGGACGGGGTTGGGTTGTTAACGGATCTTTCATTGCTCCTACATTATTTCACGATCGGTGCGAGAGTGCAACCATTTTGCACAATTTTACAACTGTGGAAAAAGGACATGTCGGTGGCCGGTGGTACGATGATTCGATCCGTGAGACCGACGAGGGAGAATCGTGATAGACAAAGCGTTCGACTTGCTTGGGAAGATGATGACCGCGATGGAAGAAGGGATGATCCTGGCCGTGAAGGCGCTCGCAAAGTCCGCCCTCTGGCTGCTCGCGCTCATACTTGTCTTCTGGATCGTAAGCCCGTCGCTGGAGAGAGCCTCTGATGAGGTTCCTGGGGATCTTACACCCAGCGACCCGGCAATATTCGGACTCGGCCTCTCCATATTCATTGTTGCGTTGGCGGCAAGTCTCAGAAGTAGGTGGCTCCCGACCGCTGCGAAGTGGTTGCGCCTCTCGGCAATGGGATTCGTCACTGTGTGGGGCGTGTTCGCCTCGCTTTCTTCGTCCAATGGTGCAACCACCCCGGTAATGTTGCCGGTCTGTGCGATCCTGCTCGGTGGCGCGTACTACCTGTTGTTCGAGGGTCGCGCGAAGAGGCAAGAAGACATGCATCAGAGGAGTATCATCTCCGATGCTGTGAGGCCAATTATTCAAGAAGGCATCTCCGAAGCGAGCGTCGGGTTGCGTAGAATTGAGAGTGGGCTCTCCTTGCTTTCTGCTGATGTTCATGAACTTCGCACCGAACTGAAATCAGCCAAAGAGACGGAGAAGACGCCCGAGTCGATCCCAGAACAACCACCGATCGCCACCTCAAGCCGCTGCTTCCGTGTGCTGTCGTGGACGATCCAAATCACCCGTGGCCAGACTCCCTGAGTCGCCTGTTCCTTGCCAGTGCGTCGGTAGGTCTCGTACTGGCGGCACTTGCGAAGCAGACGGGGGATCGACTCGGAACCCATGTCCACTTCGATGAAGGCTACGGTCTCGTAGTCGTCACCCGCCTTGACCCAGACAACGAAGGCATCGGGCTTCAAGGTCTCACGTCCACCACCCGCGTTCAGGTAGGTCCGCCAGCAGGCCGGTTCGGTGACGAACTCGATCAGTTCAAGACGACCCGCGTTGGCCTGCCGGACCAGTTCAGCGTGAACGTCGGCAACGGCCAGCGTGTGAGTCAGGAACGCGGTCGATGGTTCGGCTTGGAAGCGGGGGAGTCGTTGCCCCGAGTCCCGTGCGACGACCTTCCGCCCTTGCGGGCCGACGCGGTAGACCATCCCGCTCGATCCGGCCCGCACGCCGCCGATGCGCCGTTCCAACGTGGCCAGTACGCCTAGATCGACCAACCGGCGCAGGGCACGCCCGGCAGCCCGGACGCCAGCCAGTTCGCTCGGGCGCTCAGCGAAGTGCAGGACTTGGACGTGCCGACAGGTGACGAAGCGGTGCTGGGCGACGGTCGCCAAGATGGCGTGATCGGCCAACGTCAGATCGCGGAGAAGGTTCGCGATGGAACCGTGCCGAATCCGGGTTGCCGGGTCCGTCGTCATGAGTGGTTCCGTTCTGGGCTAGCGGCTTCGGACGGGATGACGGACGTTGGGGCTGGGTGGATCGGCCTTGGTGGAAGCGAAGGAGTCGATGCCGAGTCCGGCCCGCCCGGCGCGCTGGGCAGCGTGGCTGGCCCGACGTTCGACCACGCGACAGGACGGGCGGCAGGACAGCGGCTCATGACGGGCTCCCACCACGTTTGCCGCGTGGCCGTCGCCCTGAACCTTCGGGTGGCGTGGGTTTGGTCGGTTCGGCAGACAAGTTGGGTTTGGGGGAGAGGGCCGAATCCGAGTCGCCTACCAACTCGGCCTCAACCTCTGCCAACGGGCGTCCGTAGCGGCTGGCGCTGTCGGCCCGCAGCGCATCACCATCGGTGGTCGGCGCGATCAGCGGCCAGGTACGGCCCGAGGCGAACGGTTGGACCTGGCCCTGTTCCATCAGCGAGGCGTAGACGTGGAAGGCGGGCAGCGCCGTGAAGTCGTCGGCCTCTGGCCGTTGCCCGTCCGCACCGACCGCTGAGGCGGCGAACGTCTTGGCGTCGGCGCGGCTGGTCTGGAAGACGACCCGGCTACGGCAGTTCGCCAGCACGGCGCTACGCATGGCTACGGGCAGTTGCGCCAAGTACTGATGCGCCAGCGTCCAGCCGACGCCGTAGGACCGTGACGTTGCCAGCGCGTCGGCCAGGTCGGTCGGCAGCCGCATGAACTGTTGGCACTCGTCCAGCACGACCGACACCGGATGGCGTCGTTCCGGTTCGACTCGCGCCCGTTCGCGCGCTGCGTCCCACAGTTGGGCCACGACCAGCGAGCCGAGCAGCGCCGAGCCCTCAGCGCCCAGCGTGGCGACCGGTAGCGGTACCAGCAGAATCTTCTTCTGCGTGAAGACCTGCCGAACGTCGAACTTGGGCCGACTCTGGCCCAGCACGGCCCGGATCGACGGGCGCAGCAGTACGGCCCGTAGTTTGTTCATCAGGGGAGCGATGACGTTGGCCCGTTCGCTGTCGCTGAGGGCCTGGTACCAGGCCCAGAACGGACCCAACGCCGGGTCACCGGCCACAGCACCGATGCGCGCCTGACGGAAGGCCGGGTCGGTCAGCAGCCACGGCACCTGGATCAGCGAGGCGTCCGAACGTCGCGCCAGCGTCAGCAGGCACGAGTGCAGGATGTCGCCGCTGCGTGGTCCCAGGGACTTGCCGAACAGATCAGTGAAGACGCTCAGGATGGCGTCGGCCTTCAACTCGGCCGAACCACCACCGGCCAGTGGGTTCAGCCCGACCACGCCACCTTCACAGGCCGGATCGAGCACCACCACGTCAGCCCGGCGGTGCTCGGGAATCCGCGCCAGGATGTCGGCCACCAGATCGCCCTTTGGCTCGATGACGACCGCGCCGAAGCCGTGGTCGATGTGCTGCAAGATCAGGTTGGCCAGCAGCACCGACTTGCCGACGCCGGTTGGCCCGATGATGTGCAGGTGGCGCAGCAGGGCATCGTTGGTCAGGGTCAGCCACGGCGTAGTGGCTCGTCCCGCACGATCTGGTAGCCCGACGACACCCGGGGCGGTCGCTTCGGCCACGACCAACCGATGTGGTGACGGACGGAACGGTCCGACAACAGACACCAGAGTTCTCGGGTGGAGCGACGGCAGGCCAGGCAAGTCGTCATCACCAACCGGCAGCGCTGCCACGGCAGCGACTTCGCGGACGTTGAAGCGCAGCACCCAGCGCCACGGCGTGATGAGTTGCGTACCTGCACCGATCCGTTCTGGCTTCTCTGGTGACAGGAACAGCCGAACGCCGGGTGTCTCCAACCGGCGCAGTGCCCCGAGCAGGCCCAGCGCCAACATCTGTCGTCGGGCTGGTGTGCCTGCCACTACGCCGATGCGGACGACGGCGCAGAAGCCGGGTTCGCAGACTTTCTTGGCCAGAGCGGTGCGGGCTTCAGGACTCATCCGGTTGTCTGGGTTAGCCGATGAGTAGCCGACCAGCAGACGGCGCAACGGCACTGGCTGCTTGACGACATCCGGCACCACCAGCCCGGACAGACGCGGGCCAAGCACAACTTGCAGGGTCAGTTCTTCGCCATCGCCACAGCCCGCCAGTGCCGCCAAGATGGCCGGGGCCGAGATGTCGAGCACGTCGGTGTTGACGGGCCGGTTCCGGCTGCTGATGGTCAGCCGTCGCGCTGTCGTCACCGGTTGGCGCGATTCGGTCAGTTGCACCGCCGTAGCACCGAGGTGCCGGACGACACGCGGCACCGCGTTCGGCTCGGTGCCAAGCAGGAAACGAACCTGACCGGCTGAGCCACGCGCTTCCAAAGCCACCAGCGGCGAGCGTGGATCACAGGCCAGGGCACGGATACGTTCGACGGCTTCAGCGGCATCCATCGGGCGCGGGTAGTGCAGTTCGCGCCAGTCCAGATCGTGAGTGCGAGAGAGAAGGCTAGTCATCGTCGCCTCGCTCTCCGACCGGGTTGCTCGGTCGTTCGCCTGACGGGTCGGTGTACTGCTCTCGGGCGGCAGCCTCGCGCTGAGCCTGAAGCACTGCCGCTTCGACGATAACCTGACCGAACTTTTGGTAGTCGATGTCAGCCCTTCGGTCGCCACGGGCTACTACGTTGCGTGGACGACGCCGCGATCCGGGTCGGTAGCGTGGTGTGGCGTAGTTCTTCCCACCGTCGCTGCGGATCGTCCCGTCACCGTTGTTTCTGTAAGTTTTGGACATAGTTGTACCCTCCTTTCGATTAGGTTTGTTTGGTTCGGTGCGCGTCCGCACCATTAGCGCTGCCCACATTATGACGTTGCGTATTCGCAACGTCAAGGATTTTGCACAATTCTACAACGGCGATCGGACATGGTTTTCACCTTGCCGATTAGTTGCCGAATTGCACGAGTGTTTTCGACAACACTCACCAGCCGGAACCGCGTCCGCGCACCCACCACACAGCCAGCGCCACCATTCCGACGACCATGCCCACTCCGACGATCCAAGGCCAGACACAGCGCAACGTGTTGACGGCGAACGTCAGGGCGATGCTGGCCACCATGAGCACCAATGCCGCCCGCAATATGGTGTCGATCAGGCTGCGTGGCGATGGGTCACCCACGACCGCCACCCTCGTGCCGTCGAATCTCGTCGAGCATCTGGTTCATGGCGTCGCGCGTGGCGTCCCGCAAACGCTGATCGGTGTCGTACTCGACTTGCTGGACCTGCCAGGCCCGGTGCCATGCCTCGATCTGGGATCGTTGCTTGGCGATGTCGTCGCGGAAGTACAGCAGGCCCCACAGAGCCAGCCAGACGATCGCAACCAACGTGATGAGAACGGTGAGGAAGATGGTCATGATAAAAATCTCCTTCGGGATGGGTTGGGTCTCAGGTATCTCAGATGCGTCGGAACTTGGTCACGGCGTCAGTGATGATCTCGGTCGTGGCGATGGCCGTCAAGTTGCCGATCATCTCCAACCGACCGGCAGCCAGCGGAACGGCCTTCATCAACTCACCCTCCATAGCCGTCATGGCAGCGATGTGCTGCTGGGCTGAACTACCCAGGCTCGTCACTGCGTCGATCTTCATGTCGGCCAGGCGGGTTTCGATGTCGGTCTGTAGGGCACGGACCATGGCCTGACCCTGGACACGGGACAGTTCACGACCGATGGGGGAGCGGCGGGACAGGCCGGAGCCAGAGCCGGGGACGAGACCACTGCCGCTGTTGCCGTAGGGGACGAGGTTGGACATGGGGACTCCTTGAGGTGGTTGGGATGGCCAGGCGCAGGTCGCTCACGTTGTCATTTGTGTGGCTTGATCTTGCGGCGTTGCTTTGTTCTGTCGCGCCCACCGTTGTTGGAAGCCAGTTCTACGATGGCATGCGCCATGTCTTTCAGGGTTTCGGTGGCGGTCTTCAGCACTCCCGCCAACCATCGCAGTCCGAGCAGGACGAAGATGATCAGGGCGTCGATGGCTAGTTGGTCAAGGGAGAAGTTCATGATGGGCTCCTTTCGCGAGTCTCTGGTGACGATCCGGGTCGTTGCTGAGCCGGTACCACTCGATCGTGCCCCCTCCGGCCCGCAATCCACGCATCAGGGCCAGTTTTCCTCTATCTCAGTGGACTCCGGTTGATCCATCCGGTAGTTCCGGTAGACCAAGCCAAAAATGGCGATCGCCCCCTTGTCGAAACAAGGGGGCGTGGGATCGGCCATGGTGGGTGATGCGCCCGTTGGGCGCGAGGGAGCGTGCGGACGAGATCGCCCGATCACTCCGGTTTGACGACGGCTTCGTTGCGGGCAAGCCACAAGAAGAACCATTCGTCTTTGCGTGCGGCAGGGTCGAGTTTCGCGAGGAAGTCGAACCACTCTTTGAGGAACGCAGGGTGGATTGAACCCTCGTGATCGTCCATAAAGCCGCACCTGCTGGTGTCGTACTCTGCACGGTTCTGTCCCGGAGGGCAGGTGCCAAGCGCACTGATCGGGTGAGCCGTCAGGCGGTGTGGTTCCTCTCCGTGCGGGAACTCGTCGTCGTGGATGTCGCCGTTCTCGTCTTCCCAGAGTTCTGGGTTGCTGAACAGGTGTTTGATCTGCATCAGATCGAGCAACAACGCGGTGTGGACCTGCATCAGGACGGAGAAGTCTTTCCCGCACATCTCGATGCCGTCCCCGAACACCAGCCACGCCAAGATGTAGTCGTCCAGGTAGACGAGTTTATCTCCGTAGGCGGGGTGTGTCTTGTCGTATTCGAACCGGCGGTAGGAGTTGTAGTATCCCCAGAACCGGCCGGTAGCGCGTTGGAACAGGTACATGATAGCCTCCTTCAATAGAGGCCAATCCCGCGATTACGATACCACATTTCACCCGAAATTGCAATAGCGTGTGACCGTCTGCTAGACTCCTGACATGACGACCCAGGCAAGAAGCGATGGCCCGGTGGCCAACGACTTTCCAAAAGTCTGTTCGGCCATAGAGAAGGTGCTTGACGACAAGCGCGGGCTTGGGGTTGTGTCCACCCCTCCGATTGTCGGCAGATATCTGCCAGAGGTTATCAAATTCTACATCCAGGTCCCAGCACTCAGGAAACTATCAAGTGTCCAGATTGTTCGCGCGGCTCTGTGGGCCGCCTGCGTCCACCCGGAGCGATGTAAGAATTGCAGTGAAGAGACAGTAGCCTACGCCGCTGGCGCACGCGCCTACCTTGGAATATCTGAGCCTGAGCCAGAAGACTTTAGGAACGCCAAAGAGGCCGCCGTGGCACGCCTTGGGCAAAACAGGCAAAGAGTGCCTGATGAAGATAAACTCCTGGCAAACATCGAGTTTCGTCGATCGTTGGCCATGATTGAACTCCATAAAAGTGATCCCAACCGTGGGACCAGTAGTCAAACGGGAGCGCTGGAGGTAGATGAGTTCGCTAAACACCTCGGAAAGTCGCTCGCCTGCATGGCATCGCGTGGTGACTTCGATGTCCGATTGATTGCTGCTCATAGGGAAATTGAGGAGTTCGATCGCAGAAGGCGGAAAGAAACTCAGGGCGAACAAGGAGATGCTCGTCTTTCAGAAGTCGCACCAGAATACGATCCTGGACCAGAGGTCGAACTCAAAACGCCGCCGGACACGATCGTTCCAGAGAAGGAGCAGGAGACTCGGTCGAAACCGGTGTCTGAGAGCCCAGAAGATCCAGTTCCGCCGAACGAACCACCGGTACCACCTGCGGATGACACGCCGGAGGAAAAGAAGAGGTTCTGGACCCGCAGAAATACTGTCGCCGTGTCGGCAGCAGCGCTGGTAGTCCTCGTGGCATGTGCAGTCTGGGCATGCCCCAGGTCCTCATCAGAGAAGCCGCTGATTCAGGTGACTTCGATAGAAGTCGGTTCCTCTACATTTTGGATACCGGCTGATGCGGACTTTTCAACATACCCATACGGGCCTCCGTCTGAAGACGTATACGATGCAAACCTCATGGAGTACTACACCTCGGGGTACGACTGGATCTATGAAAATGGCGGTGAGAAGATCCAGAATTACGGATACGAGATTAAAAACGTTTCCAACAGTTCGATGCAGGTGAGTTTGCAGAATATCCATCTCGAAGGCCGTCGTACAACGCCAAATGATCCAGGATTCGAGGTCGGAATGAGTTCAGAAGGTGCAGTAGAAACAATTTACGCATCGTTGGACATCGACAGCGGCGATGCCCATGCTGAAGTCGACTATGCCGACGGCAGTGCAGCCTCTGGCCCGACGTTCTACACACTACAGCCAGGCGAGGTCGTCAACATCATCGTACATCTGAATAGTGGCAAGTACGATTTCGAGGGAAGCATTATCCTCGAAGCGACGCAGGGCGCAGACACAAAACGGGAGTATACGCTCCCGACTCCCGATGGAAGCGATGTGATCAGACTGCACGGGTTAGGTGGTCGGAACCTCTATGTTGATCTGGGTGTGGAGGGGCCGGTTTGTACGGTTTTGAGGTCGCCAGACTCGTACGCTTCTACTATTGGCTGCACGGCCGATGAAATCCAATCAACGCTACGTGATTTATGGGCCGATTTCTAATAGAGGAGAACCGTCGTGAAAATCCGTATCCGGTCGAAGAAGGTCCTGATCGTTGCGCTGGTCGCTGTTGTCGCTGTCGGCGCTGGCTTAGCGGTTGCCTTGCTGGTTCTCCAGCACGACCAAACGACGGACACAGATGATCGAGACTACACGGGAATCCCGACAGAGTTGCAGGGCACCTGGTGCAGCGCCACGGACAAGTCGAAGTGCATCAATTTTGCCGACCTCCGTGCCTGGTGGCCGGAGATGACAGTCGAACTGACGGAACAGGGGGATGAGGCCTCTAGATACTACGAGTTCTGCCTAGAGGGAGAACCCTGTAGCACATCGACGGCGGCTCTGTTCGAGTATCTGCCCGTGGGCGTCGGGTGGAATTGTGAGGACGTCATGGAGTACTTCGATTCGTGCAAACCAGACTACACAGACGCGCACGATGTGTCCAAACCTAGGGTACGGCTCATCCCCAGCCATCAGCAAAATGAATACTTCATTGACACCGAGCCTCTATATCTCGATCCGTCGGCAACGGGAACGTTTGGCGATATCTACTCCGTCGACGGATGGTAGGGATTGAGTGTAGTTAGTTACCTCTGCGCATGGCCGCCTCCGTCCGCCCGCTGTCCGCATATTGAGACAAGGTTGCGGGGGGGGGGGGGGGGGGGTTTTCCCGGGGGGGGGGGGGGGGGGGCCCTGGGGGGCGGAGCGCCCCGCCCGCTCCCCGGCCCGCCCCCTCCCCCGCCGGGGGGG
>Ga0099364_10001258_pt1 | contig 42361 bp, 32 predicted proteins | sample TergutTh196P3_FD_73070 | JGI IMG/M metagenome (GOLD analysis project Ga0099364, IMG submission 73070) | Microcerotermes parvus P3 segment gut microbial communities from Pointe-Noire, Republic of the Congo - Th196 P3 | ecosystem: Host-associated > Arthropoda: Insects > Digestive system > Gut ...
CATAATATATGGAGGAGTATGATATGAATATGGGATTACTTGGCGCAGGACTCGTAATGGGTATTGCTGCGGTTGGTTCGGCAATTGGCATAGCTATCGCCAGTCAGTCTGTTATAGGTTCCTGGAAGAAGTGTTACTTAAGCGATAAGCCCGCGCCAATGACTTTGCTTATCTTTGGCGGTGCTCCGTTAACCCAGACTTTCTATGGTTTTATATTGGGTCTGTTGTTTATGCGGCCTGCAGCTTTTGCAAATCCCGAACTTGGTTTTTTATATCTTGGCATAGGCTTTGCATCAGGTTTGGCAATGGCATTGTCTGCTATTGCTCAAGGTATGGTTGGAGCTTCCGGAGCAGATGCCGCAGCAGAAACAGGCCGTGGTTTTGCTAACTACATGATGCTGGTAGGCGTTGCAGAAACTGTTGCTATTTTCGCAATGGTTCTTTCAATGATCAGCCTATAATCGATCTGTTTGTAACAGAGTTTAGTTTCTTTTAGTGCATGACTCTAAAAATGTGCTTATAGGAGGCAGTTTTCCCATTCTTGTTCAAAGCATGTGGAAAGATAGTATTTCTTTTTCCAGCCTGAACAATAGAGAGTCCAATGTTTTTATAAACCGTATTGAAACTCTTAAAGCGATGGGCTGCGGCCTCCTTCGATTTGCAGTACCGTCGCTGGAAGATGCAGAAATAGTCGGAGAGCTGTCTGGCCGGGTTTCAATGCCCTTATGCGCCGATATTCATTTTGATTATAAGATTGCGCTGCGTTGTCTGGATTTTCCCATTGCCAAATTGCGAATAAATCCCGGTAATATAGGAAAACCAGAGAATGCAGCAAAAGTAATTTTAAAAGCAGCAAAAAAAAACATTCCCATACGTATTGGAGTAAATTCCGGAAGTCTGCCGCAGAAACAGCGAAATATATTAAAGGAATCTCACAGCGATAGTAAGCGTGCAGAAGCTCTGGTAAATGCAGCATTGGACGAACTGGAATTATTTAAACAATTGGGTTATGTAAATGTCATTGTATCCATGAAGGCTGCCAGAATTGCCGATACAATTATGGCAAACAGGCTGTTTAGGCAATACAGCGATATACCTCTTCATATAGGAGTAACAGAGGCAGGGCCATTAATTGGAGGTATTGTACGAAATAGCGCAGCTCTGGCGCCTCTTTTGGCAGAAGGTATTGGCGATACGATACGGGTTTCACTTTCAGACAGTGCAGAAAACGAAATAATTGCCGGAAAGGAAATTTGCAATGCTGCTGCAGAGCTTGCCAAGCTGGCCGGAAATAAAGGCATGATGGACAGATTAAAACAATCCGGTGTCAGGCTTATTTCCTGCCCTCGCTGCGGCAGACATGGTTTTGATACTATTGCTTTTACAGATCGGTGGAAAAGCCGTTTTTCATTGATTAAAAAGGACTGTTCTATTGCGGTTATGGGCTGCGAGGTAAACGGACTGCAGGAAGCAAAAGAAGCAGACCTGGGGATTACAGGTTCCGGAAATACCATTATAATCTTTAAAAAGGGAAAGATTATAAAAAGCTTTGGTTTTGCAGAAAATAAAGAAATTGACTTGATCTTCGAAAAAGAACTGGATACATTATGAACAAAAGGATAAATTAATGATGTTTGAAAATTTTGATCAGCTTAGAAAATTTATTTTGGAAAATAACATAAAGTTTATTGACTTTAAAGAAATTGATCTGGCAGGAAGGTGGCATCATCTTACTATTCCTGTTAATAAGTTTAACGAAGGATTATTGGAAAATGGTATAGGTTTTGACGGCTCAAGTTATGGATTTTTGTCTGTCGAAAAATCCGATATGGTTTTTATTCCCGATATAAAAAGCGCTTTTATTGATCCAATAAGCGAAGTTCCGACTATTAACTTAATAGGTGATATTTATAATATTACCGCCAAGGGTTATGAACGTTTTGAAGATGATCCACGTTATGTTGCAGAAAAATGCGAAAAGTATCTTTTGGAAAGCGGAATTTCTGACCTTTGTCTGTTTGGGCCGGAATTTGAGTTTTATATTTTGGATAATGTTGAATTCCGGATAGAACCGCATAATATTGAGGTTCATCTTGATTCCGCCCAGGCCGATTGGAATACTTGTGAATCCGCCCACGATGACTATAAAAAAAACAGGGGCTACAAGGTATTGGCCCATAAAGGGTATCATACCGATATCCCCTATGATACAAGTTTTGATTTACGCAATAAAATGGTTCTTTTACTGGAAAAAAACGGCGTACCTGTCAAATACCATCATTCGGAAAACGGAGGACCCGGCCAGGTAGAAATAGAAGTGGATTTTTCTACGTTACGGGATATGGGCGACCGCACACAAAAGTTAAAATACATTGTTAAAAACACCGCAATAAAAAACGGTAAAACTGCTACATTTATGCCCAAGCCATTTTTTGGAGAAGCAGGATCGGGCATGCATGTACATTTTCAGATGTTTAAAAATAATAAGCCGCTTTTTTATGATAAAAAAGGGTATTCCTGCCTAAGTGATACTGCATTATATGCCATTGGCGGTATACTCCGGCATTCTCCGTCTTTAATGGCATTTACCAATCCATCAATAAATTCATACAAGCGCCTTGTTCCCGGCTACGAAGCCCCCGTTTGTATATGTTTTGCCGAAGCAAACCGAAGCGCTGTAATTCGTATACCGGGATATACCATAGCTCCCGAAGAAAAACGTTTTGAATATAGGCCGCCCGATGCCACTGCAAATCCCTATCTTTGTTTTTCGGCGATATTAATGGCTGCCATAGACGGTATCAAAAATAAAATAGATCCGAGTGCAGAAGGTTTTGGGCCATTTGACAAGAATATGTATAAACTGACGGAAGAAGAAAAAAAGCAGGTAAAAATGCTGCCAGCCACACTGGAGGAAGCAGCCTGCGCCCTGAAAAAAAACCATGATTTCTTGCTTGCAGGAGGGGTTTTTAGCAAGTCTATAATTAACAGCCAGCTTGTGCAGTTACGCCGCGATATCGAGGAATTCAATCTAATACCGCACCCGCTTGAGTTTAGGAAGTATTTTGATCTGTAAAATAGTGCCGATAATGTATATAATAATACTATGATTAAAACGATTCGGCCTGTTTTATTGCTGCTCTTGTTATGTCTTTTCCTTGTTCCGGCAGTATCTCAGCAACGAGGACAATCCGCCTCCTGGTGGCTTACCCTGGAAGAAGGCAAGCGGTTTTTTAGAACAGGTGCTTATGGCGAAGCATTGCGTTCGTTCGAAAAAGCCAGGGAAGACCGAAATATCCATTTTACCAGGCTAGAGCGGGATTTAATTACTGTACTTTCCATTAATCAGGTACGCAGATTTGGAGATGATCTGGGATATTTGGAAATTTATATAGAAAGAGAAAATCTTACAACCGCAGCAGCGGTTCTTAGGGAACTATACCACTATATACCCAGAGCAAATTTTAGAAATTCTTCCAGTAACGCTCTTAGCGCTCTAGGACGGCTAAAAAACTATCCCGAAGCTGAATTTTGGATTGGCGAAGTTTACCGGGCAGAGGGAGAATTTACCATTGCCCTTACACAGTATCAACGAGCCTATAATAACCGGGAACAGCTCGAAAACCAGCAATTTGAATCAGAAATTCTTTATGCCATTGCAGAATTAAGAAGAATACGCCGTGAATTCAGTGAAATGGAAACAATTCTTAATAACATTGTCAGAGCTGATACCTTATGGAGCAGAGAATCTTTTGCCCGTGTTAATATGCTTAGAAGTATGGAAAATAACGGAATAAACCGGTTTTTAATTCTTTTCCGGCATAATAACCCGGCAATGGAAAAGGCTCACCGCAGCCTGGGATTTTACTTTTATGAAAGCGGCCGTTACGACAGGGCAGCAGAACATCTTCTTTTTGCCTTTTTAATTCAAAATACCGTTATAATTGATGCGTTGATCCATACACGATTCGATTATTCCTTTAGCAGTCTGCCTGCTCTAATGAACGATATATCGTCAAGGCGTGATCTTTTGGCCTATCTTGACGATACTGAATATTATAAAACACACTATTATCTGGCAAATTCCTTGTTTGGAACAGGACGGCGGAACTCTGCACGGGAACTGTGGACATTTTTAAGCAGAAGTTCTGTTGGAGAATGGCGCGGAAGGTCTTTATCCCAGCTTGCAAATCCGCAGCTTGACCCTATTACAAGGACTATTGGCAGACCGGGCACTCCCTAAGTACAATACAGTATGAGTAAAATAATTTTAAAAGCCGAAGATCTTGACGGTTTTTTTACACAGACGGACAAGATAAATCTATCCCGTATGGACAGTTTATATAGAAATGCTTTGGCAAGTTTTAATATACTTACTGCAACAAAAATGGATTCCGAACAAAAAAGGGAAAAAGAAACCCTTATAGGCCTGTATAATGAAATGGGAGATTTAATGCAGGAACTGTGTAATAATGAACCATCCATACACGTATATTCTTTTTTGGCGCCGCAGGAAAGCAGACCGGAGGCTTCAAGGTTAATTGCCAAATTAAGGGATTACCGTACAGAACACCAGGAATTTATATATTATATTCAGCGTGCATACGAAATGCTTTTTAAACTGGCATACGGCGGAATGCCGGCATCCAATAAAAACTATCTTTTGGTAAAAACGCCTGTAAGCGTTCCTGTTCAGAATTATGCTGTTCATAAAATAAACAATATCGACGACAAAATAGAAAATTCTGTTATGTGCGTAATGCTTAGAGGAGCTTTGCTTCCATCAATGATCTTCTCCAAGGAAATAGAAGAATATTCATCGCGCGGCTATGTTACACCGTTTGCCCTTTTTAAAATTAAACGGGATGATTCAAAACATGAAAACAATATGGAATATATTCTGGATTTGGATAGATCGTATTTTAATCTGGAAGCCCTGAACGATAAAGATTTAATCTTTGCCGATCCAATGAATGCAACAGGAGGAAGCTTTGTTACTGTAGTAAAATATGTATTGGATAAGGGAGTAAAACCACGGTCGGTTCGTTTTATTAATGTGATATCATCTCTTAAGGGTACTTTTAGGGTAGTTAGGGCTTTAGAAAATTGTATTGTATATACACTATGGATGGATCCCATGTTAAATGAACTAGCGTATATTTTACCGGGTTTAGGCGATGCCGGCGACAGAATAAACGGAGAAGATATGCCGGAACAACCGCGAAATATTATTCAGCTTATCGCAGATTATGGTTCGGGCATTGCAAGCCTGTATAGAAAGCAGCTTAAAGAAATCGAAGATACTGTTTTGGGGATACATTGAAACAAACCTTGCCCTTAATAGGCCTTTTACTTTTTATTTTTGTTTCTTTTATTTCATGCGCTTCTTCTACTGTTAGAGCAGAAGAATATTATGCCCTGGGAGTAGCATATTTTGATCTGGAACGATATGACGAAGCAGAACGCTGGCTTAACAGGGCAAAATTCCACCGGCAGACAAGAAATGCCTCAGAATACTATCTTGGCTGTATTGCCTATGAAACCGGCAGATACAACCAGGCCTTACAATATTTTAGTAGAATTATTAACAGGGACGGCGAAAATATTACAGCTTTGCGGGCAGCAGCTTATACCAGTATAAAATTAAATGAATTTAACAAGGCTGAAGAGTATTACCAAAGAATATTGGATTTGGTGCCAGAGGCTCATGATGCAGGATATAATTATGCACTGGTTCTTGCAGCTATGGGTAGGTCAGAAGAAGCGGAACAGCTTCTTGTACAATTTAATATTAGCGATAATGCACAAGCATTGTTCCTTCTTGCCCGTATTCAAAGAGATATGGAGAAACCGGAAGCTGCTGATGCCTTTAGTACCAGCCTTTTATTGGAAGATAATCCTCTTGTACGTTTTGAATTTGCAGCTTTTCTTGCAGATTTAGGTCTTGCAGAAAGAGCTTTGGAAGAATATCATCGAACTTTGGAGAACCCCGGCCTGCAGGAACAAAAAAGAGAAGAAATTAGAGCTGCCATAGAATTATTAGAAACTAACGGTTAGTGTAGTTCCAAAACTAAGCAAAAGACTAATCATATCAGAATACTCATACTGCTGAAACCCAAGTTTGGCAAAACCGCTAAGTGTAAGTCTTCCCAGTACTCTAACCAGCGATTCGTGACCTAGTGAAAAAGTATACACACTATACTCTCCGGAATTATCCAGGACAATCTCAAGAGTCTCCCGCAAAAAGATTTCATACGGGCTTGCTGCAAGGTTAGCAATTGCAGGAAACCTGGGATCTTCTGTCAGTCTTCTCATACCTGCATCATAAATCGAAGAAAGAAGTGTTTTTTCCCGCGGTATTAACCATACTAAACTAAAACTGTTTATCCATCCTGTTTGTGATCCGCCTATTATCGTATACATATTGTTAATTCCAAATTCAGCGCCGCGAAAGCCAAAGATACCAAGATTTTGTTCTGCTTGAATTCTCCATAAGAGATTTTCATCGCGCGGAAAAGCAAAAACACCGCTAATAGAATGACGCAGTTCATCATTACGGTAAAAATTAAAACGAGGAGAACTGCCCATGGCGCCAAATAGGTTAACAGCAGAAAAGCCAAATCCTGCGGTAATGCTAAACACATCCAGTAATGTATCCATTCGCTGGTCCATGTTTCTGTCCAGTTGAAAAAAACTGTTTACCGGTACAATAAGGGAAAAAACATCATAACGTTCCGGAAAGATTAAATTAAGTCCCAGTAATTCATGAAAACTTGTGTTTTCCGATTCTTTTGTGTAGTTTTGCAGAGATTTATTCATGGCAGAATCAAGGTTTGGATTAAAAAGTGAATATACCGGCATACTCTTCCACAACGGACTTGTTTGATGCAGGCTTTGCCCGTATACATGCATATCGTCTGATATTACATCTCCAGTATAATAAAGACGCTGCGAAATTCTGCGCTGTAACCGAAGATTACCGCGAACAGGGCCTAAGATAAAAGGAGAGTCAACCCGGGCGCTGGAACTGGATTGGGTTAATGTCATTGGGATAGATACATTTGTATTTCCCGAGAAAGCAAGATCAAGACCTACAGGCTGATGTCTTAGGGAAAAACCAATAGTTCCCTGTGTATTACGGTTTTGAATTATACTGTCTTTCGAGCCAGAACCTTCATCCGGAATCATTAAAACCCAGCTTTGAACCCAGGTACTGCCATACTCGTGCATCCAGTCCGGTATTGTATCTGTTCTTTCAAGATAATTAAGACTTCCTTCAACCCTAAATCCGGGATGACCGTTTAATTCTGGCTGTATTGCAGTAGAAAAAGTCCAAAATCGATTAAATAGCATGTTCTGAAAGTTTGCAGATGCAGATAAACTGCCATTTACAAAACTGTTTAAGCCTAAAGAAAAAGAATGATTCATTGTTGAATCGTTTGGGGGAGGATTGGTATTAAAGCTTTCAAAAATACTTACCGGGCCGAAATTTCGCTGTATACTATGACCGGCGCTCCAATAAGATATATCACTGGATACCATAAAACTTAAGTCTCCGGTTAAGCGTGTATCCAGTATAGTTATTTCACCATGAGATCGGGATTGTAGTGCGGAAAATGTTTCGGTTGTGCTGTCAAAAGGATCGCCTCGTGCAGCGCTTTCCATGGCAGTGGAAATAACAAGATCAGATACGATTTCTCTGTCTCCAATGTTTAACAGGGTATCGGGATGCCGCCAGTCAAGCGCAGCTCCAAGATTTATTCTGTATGATGGAGCAGGATCTTCAAGAGTAATTTCGTCAATGGAGAAGCTGCCGGAGTCTGGCACTGCATTTGTTACAAAAGCAGCAATATAGTGTGATTGACCGTCTCCTATAAAGTCAAATTCATCCATACCATGCCGCAGAGCAGATGGATTATAACTGATAATCGCTTCCGGAATATGATTTCCGTCTATTAATAATTTATTTTCACGGTAGAGGATTTCAAAATTGTGCCAGTCATTGGTAATGTATTGTCCGGGCACTGTAAGCTGTATTGCTGTTCTGCCGGGATCTCCGAAAGTATCCGGCCCGCTAGAAACAAGAAAATGAAAGTCAGAAGATGCCGGAAGCTCTCCTTTAATAAAAAAACTTAGAACCCGGTAATCTGACAGGGGAATAGCAGCCACTCGGCCGTCAGTACCGGCAGCCGGCATATCTCTCCATGAGACATATAAGACATGATTTGATCTGTCGGAGTTTAATCGATCAATTTTATTTTTATATTGTGGTATATCTTCACGTCTTTCTCTTACCGATACACCGGGATCTGTAGGAGTATCGGGAGCGGCTGTTATTCTATTATTAACCAGTGTAATACCTCTCCAGGAAGAACCATAAAGAATGGGTTTACCAACCAATAATCTGCCGGAAAAGGAATCGCCCGGTAATCCATCATGTATAATAAGAATTCGAAACTGGGTGGGATTTTGCAAACTTCGTCTCATTTCATCGCTTAATACATGTAAAGGGGCATGTACAAAAGAAGGAAGAGACGAACCTTGAAAAAGCTCAAACTCCACCAGCAGATTAGGGTTTTCACCCCCGCCAGACCCTTCTTCTGCCAGCGTGCCAAATTGTGCAATTACCCGAACGGTTTGACTGGATGATATAGAGCTATAATCGTAAAATCGAATAGGAACCATTATTGCCCTGGCTTGCTGCAGTAATTCTCCGTCTCTGCCAAGCGGTACCTGAAAACCTGTCCATGTTTCATTATTTGTTAATTCAAATTCCGCAACAAAAACATCTATATTGCCGTCTCTGGCAGGGTAGGGTCCTGTCATACCGGAAACAACAGGTGCAGACCAGTTAATGGACATTAGTTCCGATCCGCCCAGCCAGTCGCTTCGCAGGTAATTACGGTAAATCAAACGGGCTCTCTCACCGGACAGTGAAGGAACTAATGATGTTGAATTTACAGGTCTTTCGGAAATAAATCCTGCACTTGTTGAAACACCCAGTACCATTTCTGAATTACTGTCCATTCCGGCAATTCGGTATAATCCGGTAGTATCCGGCTGATCAAAGCCAAGGCCAAGAGAAACATTTGCCATAAAAGTATCATAATTCCATGAGGTCCTTGCTCCTAAACCCACTGTACCGGGACTTGATGCTCCTTCTTCGGTATATGCTTCCTGCGATATATTCCAGCGTAACCCAAGAGCAGCCTCTGCGCTGAACGGGCTCTCATCCGGATTAAACTCCACACCTGCACCGGCAACAAAACTGCCCAGTCTTCGTTCTTCGCTGCGCTTAAGATAGCTGATACGAATAACTTCATTAAAGCCAACCGGGCTTGCCAGGCTAACTATTCCTGTTCCCGGATTGTAACTTATTTGCGAATCCTGTATGCCTCCGCGGAAAACCTGAACAGAACCGGGAATTACATCGGTTCCAATAGTAAAGGCTCCGGCAGGACCATAATTAGTATAGCGTATTCTAATATCTCCAAAAAATTGACCGGAAGCGGGCAGATACAATTCCGGATGTAAAGTATTATTTGTGATTGGATCTCGTGCCAAAGGCCAGCAGCTTGCCGGGCTTCTTCTGTCCCGTCCTCCGCTATTTGCAGAAACTATTTCAAAAATTCCCATAGTGCTGGTATCACCGCTAAGAGTATATAAACTATTGTCCAAAAAAAAGCTAAGTGCAGGAAGCAATTCATAACCGGAAAGCCGTTCTCCGCTGGAAAGAACAATCAATGCAGCATCTTGAGTAGAACTTGACGGAGAAAGGTACCTGCTTTGCCGTTCAAAAGGGGAGAATGTTCCCGGTTCATAGATAACCAGAGAAGAATCGCCGTTAATGACGATAGTTGCAGGAATACCAGTAACTCCGCCGGGCTGAGGGAATGCTGATAGATTAGCGGCATCACCAAAGTGTTGCTGTACTTCATTTAGAAATCCGGTACTGGCATATGTTCCAAGAGAGCTGGTATAGTTACCGCTGCCATAACTTACAGCAACAAGTCCTTGATGTTCCCTGACAAGTTCCACAAGTCCGTTTGCAGCGCTTACAGCAAATTCGCTTGGTCTGGCAAGTCTCCAGCGCCTTCCCTGTACATCCATAAACGGACCGTTTCTGTCTTCAAAGTACACTATTGGAGTTGTACTAATATTTTCGTTAGGCAGAACAAATGATCGTCCCCGTAAAGGTCTGTCGGGTGAAGCGGTAAAAAAACTACGTTCCCGGTTGCCTACAAAGACCTTTTCTTCCCTGGCTGCTGCATCATAGCGGACAATGGTATGAAATGTCAGGTCATTTGAGCCAAAACGGCCATAAACACCAAAGGAAGAAGCAGAATCTCCCCCCAAATCAAGATAGGGAAAAACCGGAAAATCTAGACCTGTATTTCCAACTCCAATGTATTGAACTGTTTCTCCAGGAAAACCCTGGTATCCTGCTCTATAGGTATTTAAGTCATAGTCGTCAATAAAACTTACTTCCAAAAACCATTTTTGCCAAATCCATAGGGATAAAGTAAGGTCTGCCTCCTGTGTAAAAAGAAGAGGCGAATCGTCTGTCCTGGGAGTCATGCCCAAAGGAGAATTTGCTATACCCCAATTAACTGTTAAGGAACTTCTCCAAAACCCACTAATAAAAAGAGAAACATTGGAATCCCATATATCCAGATTAACCAGATGGGCGCTGCTTTCTTCGGTAATTTCCCGCCTATGCCTTTCCAAAGAATTTTGAGCATGAAGTTTTGGAGAAAATACCAATATTCCCAGACATAAAGCGATGAGGGCGGTATGTGTATTATATCCAAAAACCAGGCTTTTTTGCCCCATACTTATCAAAACCCCATTTAGCATATATAATACACTATCTGGCAATATGGTAGTATCCATGATTCAATTGATCTTTGAAATTCCAGAAGCAGGAAGTATCAAAGACAAGCGCAGAATTGTAAAATCGCTTACCGAAAAACTCAGGAAGCGCTTTCACTTAAGTGCTGCAGAGGTAGATTTGCTGGATTCACGGACTTTTGCACATATTGGAGGCGCCTTGGTGTCCAATTCCAGAGTTTTTGGTGAGTCTGTCTTGAATAAAGTCCTAAAAATGATAGAAAATGAGATGTCGCTTCGAATTCAAGATGTAAAAATCTATTCTGAGGAGTTTTAGAATATGTTTTTCGTTTATTGCTTAAGGACTTTCAAAGCTGTTTCTTTTTCACTTATTTTTTTATTGTTTTTTTCCTGTATGGGAGCTGCTTCGCAGGTTACTTTAGCAAGTGATGGTTCCGGTTCCATTCTTTTGGAATACCGAATTTCTTCTGAATTGGAAAATCTTGGAAGACTCGATGGAAATCAAAGCCGGCTTCCTGTACCAACAGGAAGAATTGATCTTGAACGAAGCGTTGCACGTATTTCGGGTTTGAGTCTTGTTTCCTATACTTCCCTAGAGGATGGACATGATATAGTACACAGGACAGAATTGGCATTTTCTTCGCCGCAGGCCCTCTCTGCTTTTTTTAATTCTGCCAGCGAGCAATTTAAAATCGATTTTCCCGGCCGAAAAATAATAATAAGTTTTTTTGAAACTGAGACTATGGATAATTCATTTAAGGAATTTGCCGTAGGAATTTTACAGGGATATGAGTTCTCTATTTCTTTTACAGTTCCGGGAAATGTAAGTGCTGAATGGATCGACGGAAATGGAACAATAACAAACCATTTTCCAGGGAACTGTTTTATTTTGGGGACGACAGTTCAGTATACTGCTGCCATTGCAGAACTTGTATTTTTAGAATCGCCGTTATTTTTGGAAATAAGCTGGTAATGACTGCAAACGAACGAAAACAATTTATATCGCTTCCCCTTAAATTTGTGTTTTCCGAAGAAGGCGCTTCCGCTATGTTCCGGCAGAATATACAGATAAAACGTCTAAAAATGGGCGATCAAACTGAACATTATGGTGTATTTCTGGAAAAAATAACTTCGGATTTTATACAACGTATGATAATGATGGATTATATTTCCAAAATCGAAGTTTCCGGAGTAGAACCGGTAGAAAGCCGGGGGGAAATTCTTGAACTTTCCAAGCTTATTGTATTAAGCATACTGTATCGTAATTTTGCCGAAATTACTCAGGAAAAAATATTGGCGTCAAATCCGGTAAAAAAATGGAATTATTCCAATCCATCTATGGTTATTGACGAAAAAACTCAATTTAAGGAAGGAATGCTTCAATCATTGATGGAAAGGAATACCGAAGAAATAAACAAAATTCAGCAGGAACTAATAGATCCAATTGATAAAAGTATCGAAGAAGACGCCGATTTACAGGAAGATGAAAAAAAACAACGCAAAGAGTTACTGCGAGAATTTATTTCGGCTTCTTATCCAATTACCTGGTTTGTTTTATTAAAATTCCTTAATACTCCGGATTTTTTACCGCTTTTAAGAATTATTCGGCATTGTTTGGTAGAGGCCCTAAAAAAAATTAACCTTGCAGAATACAGTTCTCTTATGCTCATGGAGCTGGCGGCAAATATAGCAAATCTAAATATTCAAAAAGAAGCAAAACAATTATACAAAGCAAAACATGTGGATGTAAAAATAGTTATACAGGATCCAAAACTAAGGCTTCCGGTAATAGAATCGCTTAGAAAAAAGAACAGTCTTTTAACCTTTTCCTGGAAGCTTGGAGGGGCAAATTTAGCTATTGGTTCCAAAGGACGTTTCCAGATAGTACTGTATGATCAGGATATTCATTTTGTTGCAACCAGAGAAAGTGTGGCTCAGTCAAAAAATGCAGATGCAAAACGCTTTAATCTTTCGGAATTTTACAAAAAACTTTTTAACAGCGGAAACGATTTGGATCTGGGTATCTTTTATCTTTCTTTCCTGGATGAAGCATGCAGTAATATGGGAATTAAGTTTGAATCTATGGTAAACCAGTCTCAATTTTCAGGAGCAGGTCAAACCATTACCACCTTGACGTTTTCTATATAGGAAAGAACAATGACATTTTCAAGGTTTTTTGAAAGAATCACTTTTATTATTTTATTTACAGGTTTTTTTACTATTTCCTGTTCCCAGTCTTCGCCGGAAATTCGTTATGGTAATTTAGAATTGATATACTACGAAAATGGCGGAAACTATGTTGAGCGCCTTAGTTTTTTTATTCTTCCCCACGATAACGATGGTTTTGATGATTTAGAGGAATTATGGCTATACCATGACTGGGAAGGTCTTTCCTGGCAAATGAACAGTAAAAACTGGATTCAAGAAACAATAGAAGGAAATACCTGGATAGGTTCAAGAAGCATTTCCATGACAGATAGAAGCTTTCTCCCAAGGGGACTATTTCGGGCTGTATTGATAGATAAAGGCGGCAATCGTTCAGAGAGACAGTTTAGTTATGATACTCCTCCTGATTGGGAAGAAACTTTTCCTTCGTTAAGCATTAGCGGTGATAGATACCGTATAGAATCACAGTTTCCCCAGCAAAGACTTCTGGTATATGACAATGAAGGAAACTATCTTCTTACTGTACAAACACAGTCATTGGAAGGAAGTCTGTCCGATCTGGGACTTCCGTCCCAAGCAGAATCTATAGCTCTTTGGACAAGAAATCCTGCCAGATCTGTTTCGGCCTTTACCGATATTGTTCCTTTACGTTTGTAAAATCGATATACATGAGACAAATAAAAAGTTTTATACTCCGTTCTGGAAGGATTAGTAATGCCCAGGAACGGTCTTATATTGACGGAAAAATATTCCTTATTCCTTTTTCTGACAAAATTATCGACTTTTCCATGTATTTTGGCAATGACAATCCTGTTACTATAGAAATCGGTTTTGGAATGGGGTATGCAACTGCCGAAATTGCTGCAGCAAACCCCGGCAAAAACTATTTGGGAATTGAAGTATTTAAGCCGGGAATTGGAAAACTGCTGTGGGAAATTCAACAGCGAAATCTATCCAACATTAGAATTATGGAACATGATGCTGCAGAGGTAATTGAAAAAATGATACCTCCTGCTTCTGCTGCGGCATTTCACCTTTTTTTTCCTGATCCCTGGCCAAAAAAACGTCATCACAAACGCCGGCTTATTCAAAAACCCTTTGCACAACTCCTAGCCTCCCGTCTGGAGGAAAAAGGCTATATATACATGGTAAGCGATTGGGAGAATTATGCAGAACAAGCCCTGGAAATCTTTTATGAAATTCCAGAGCTTTTTAATCCACATGGCAGATCCTTTTCTCCGGCATTAAGCTGGCGGCCCAAAACAAAATTTGAAAAAAAGGGGATGGAGAAAAAGCATTTGATTAGGGAAATTTATTATATTAAAAACGCCGTTGGAAAATTATCTACATAAAGGATATACTTTTTATATGCCGCGTACAACAGAACGAATTAAAGCTCTTGAACGGCTTATAAAAAAATACCAGACTTCATACTATAACGGAGAAGCGGAAATAAGCGATGTAGAATTTGACCTGCTTTGGGATGAGTTGCAAAGTCTTGATCCGGAAAATCCTATTCTTTTAAAAATTGGAACTGACAGCGCTGATGGTTTTCCCAAAGCAAAACACCTTATACCTATGGGCAGCCAGGATAAAGCTGCAAACCCCGAAGAATTCAAAACCTGGGCAGAAAAAATGCTTAAAAAAAGTGATTTTGGCGGTTTTCTTGTTCAGTATAAGCTGGACGGTGCCAGTCTGGAATTACAGTATCAAAATGGAAATCTGATAAAAGCTGTTACACGGGGAGACGGCATTATTGGAGATGAAATTACCAACAATGCACGATGTATGCAGGGAGCCGTTCCCGTCCTAAAAATTCCTTTTTCCGGCGGAGTACGGGGAGAAGTAATAATGACACGCGAGATATGGCAAAATACATATTCTGATAAGGCAAATTGCCGGAATGCTGCTAATGGTCTTATGCGCCGTAAGGACGGTACAGGCAGCGAAGATCTTGCCATAATCTGCTACGATGCCAGTTCTGCCGAAGATGATAGTTTTTTTTCCAATGAAAGTGACAAAATATCATGGTTAAAAAAACAGGGTTTTACTGTAACCGAATCCAGAGATTTTCCCGATATTTTGTCTATCATAAGATACCGTGAAGAAGTTGCAGCGCTTAGAGACAAACTTCCCTTTGACATAGACGGCCTGGTTGTAAAGGATAAAACCAGTGATCCGGCAGACCTGCGCCGTAATCGTCCTGAAAGGCAAATTGCCTTTAAGTTTGAGCCGGAAATGGCATATAGTATACTGCGGCAGGTACAATGGAGTGAATCTGGTGCTACATATACACCTATAGGAATAATCGATCCTGTTAGATTGGCCGGAACTACCGTGCAGCGGGCAAACCTTAATAACCCCGACATGATTAGGGCAATGGGACTGCAAATAGGGGCTGCTGTTTCGGTTGTAAAAAGGGGAGAAATAATCCCCAAAATAGAAGGACTGGCGCCGGTGGGTGCTATGGAGACCGGAGAGCTTACAGAAATTGACTTCCCAAATATATGCAAAAGCTGTAATACCATGCTTCTTGATGAAGGTACACGGCTTCTTTGTCCCAATGAATCCTGTCCAAAACGGCTCCATCAGCGGTTGGAAAAATGGGTTTCTGTTCTGGAGATACGGGAACTGGGAGATAAACTTATTCAGCAGTTATATGATTCCGGCAGGGTTAGAAATATATCCGATCTATATACCTTGACAGTGAAAGAACTGTCCGAATATGAACGGATGGGCGAAACATCCGCTGCAAAGGTTATACGTCATATTAGAACACAGCGGCAGCTTCCATTACAAAAATTTACCGCAGGTTTGAACATGGAAGGAGTAGGGGAGTTGATCATGGAGCGTATTGTTTTAGCTGGTTTTGATACCCTGGAAAAGCTTAAAACAGCCGCTGTAAACGATCTTTCTGCAATTTGGGGAATTGGTGACATTACTGCCTCTGTCATTGTACAGGGCATTGCAGAATTGACCGGGGAAATACAGAAAATTCTTGATGCAGGTATTGTAAGTATTGCAGATCCTCCACGGATAGAAGATCAACCCCTGCGCGGCATTTCTTTTTGTTTTACCGGTGAATTAAAATCCATTAAGCGCAGTGCAGCCGAAGAAAAAGTAAAATCCCTGGGGGGTTCTGTTAAATCAACGATTATAAAAGACCTATCGTATTTGGTAACCAACGATACCGGATCGGGTTCTATTAAAAATAAAAAAGCATTTGAATTGGGGGTTTCCATAATAGATGAAGAAACATTTCTTGCCTTAACAGGAAAAACCAAAGGACAGCTTGAATTATTTTAAACCAATAAAGGGATTAATTCTCCGGCCATTCCATGGCCTGTAATTGTTCCCTAACCGAATTAAGCCTGGCCAGTTCCCGGTCAAGAGTTCTTCCGTAATTTAAGGTACCCAGTTCAACAATACGAAAGGCAGAATCTTCCCAGAATTGGACACTTTCAAGCCGCATAAAGCGAAAACGTCTCTCGCGGGCTTTTTCTGCCCAGGAGACCGCTTCTGTCCAGTAATAGCGTGCAATTTCAAAATAGGTTTCTGCAATATCAAGGCTTCTTAGGTTTTCGTCTCTCCAGGGAGCATTAAAGAAAAAGGCATATCGTTTATTGAATTTATTTGCCAGAAAAATGTACTGTTCAACCATCTTTAGGTTTAAATGCATCATAAAAAGATAGCAGTATTTTTCGTACTGTTCCCTTGTTTCTATGCGGGCCAATGCATACAGCGGATTGGCAAAGTTAGCTTTAAGCGCCTGTTCCAGCCAGAAAATATTTTCCAGGGTATCGTCGGGATATTGGTTATAATGGACATGAAACAGTCTATAATACTGCTCCTTATACATAATTACATAAGCGTCAAGATGAGATGGTAAAAAAAAGGTAAAAATACAGACAAAAAGTAAGATAAAAGCTGTATTCTGTTTAACGCTGCCCATTATATCCGCTCGTTTTATAAGACTCTTTCCATTATCGGCATTTTCTGTACTGCGCTCAATATTTCTGCGGCTATTTCTTCCGGAGGCATTAAGCCGTCCAGATGTACAACCCTTACTCCTATTTTTTGATATTCCGGCAGAAGTTCCAGATAGGCTGTTCGTACCTTTTGCTGGAATTCCGCATGATCATACATTTCTGTATTATCATTTCTTTTATGTATTCGTTTCATCGCTGCATATCCATCTATATCCAGGTAAATAAGCAGTTCGGGGTGGGGAAAAGATGCATTTAAGACCTGGGGGATTTCTGTGCCGCATTCAAGCCCCTGGTATACAAGCGAAGAAGGAGTATAACGATCGGAAATAACAAGTTCTCCTTTGGTACATCTTTCAATAATACCTCCTGGGGCATATAAATGCTCACAGCGATCGGCAGCAAATAGCCTGGCCAGGGTTTCTTTTTCTACTGTAACCCGGCCTTCCAGAATATCCCGTATAAGTAATCCCATATTGCTCTGGGTAGGTTCACGTGTAACAAAGAAGGAAGTTTTTTGCGTTTTTAGTAAATATTTTTCCAGAAGTTTAAGCTGGGTACTGGTTCCGCTGCCATCTCCTCCTTCAATAACAGCAAAATTTCTTAAAATCATACTACTTTAGACAAGCTCCCTTATACGATAATAATAATATATATTGTATACTATAATTAAGGTCACTGGCAAAGGAATGTAAGTGGATACCGCACCCAATAAGCGTTTAAAGCTTATTGAACTTTTTATTTTTTTTACTCTTGCGGGGATAAGCGCTCTGTTGTTTCGGCCGCTAATGGGGCTGGTAAACACTCAGATCGATCTGGTTCATAAAGAACTGGTTCATACCGGTGAATCTGTTTTGGAGCGTCCCATCCGTTATGGGGCCATGAGTCCGACTTTGTTCGGTTCCATAGAAATAAAGGAAATCCATATTGGATTAGAGTATGACCCGCTGTTAACAGCAGAAAGACTATTCATGGAATATTCTTTTTGGGGACTTCTAAGAGGGCATGGTATAGGCGCCATTAGGACATTCGTTCTGGAAAAACCGGAAATCCATTATTCTACCGATAGGGATAATGATCTTAGGGAGCTTTTTAATGGCAATCAGTCAGTTTTGCCCTCAAGATGCCTTTTTTCTGTCCGTAACGGCAGTATATCGCTTTTTGCCGAAGAAACCCTTGTATCTGTCAGCGAAGTTTTCCTGGATGGGGAAATTAGTAACAATACTATTTCTCTTGATGGATCATGGCAAAAAAATACTGCGGCAGATCGTTTTATCAGCTTTGACGGCTCTGTTAATGGCTTGGTATCTCAAAATTTTGATCAGGGAAATATAGACATTATTATATATTCGGTTGAAGGGAATACCTTTACGATGGGAAGGAATGATTTTAGCCTCTCTTTTTTTGATAATCAGATTATCCTGGAGCGGAAAATCGATGCTCTTCCTGTGGATATTTCCGCTCATTATTATAAGGAAAGCGGTATTTTATCGGCTCTTTTTCGATCAGATAAATTTTTACCGGCAGATATACTGGAGAGTACCGGAGAGGGAGCTTCGATTCTGGATAGATTCTCGCCGCTTCTGACATTGGCATTATCCGGTGATATGGCATTTTCGTATAATGGGAACCAGACAGATAGTAATAATTCTTTACATAATAATCTGTCGTACAATTTTTCTCTTACTGCCTCTTCCCCGGATAGTTCTTATTCAAGAGAACAAAACTATGTCGGCAGGAATAATCAAATACATGCATATTCCATTAGCGGATGGGGAGATATGCATCATATTTACTTTAGAGATTTTTCTATTGAAATAAACAATGGCAGACTGGAATATACAGGTACTATTTATTATGATCCCTTGCTTTCTGACGGCACAGTAGTTTTTACCAACTTTAGCCTTACCGGAGAAAGCGGAATAAATGGAGAAGTATTATTGCATAGAACAGATAATACCATGTTTATTGAATCTTCTTCCCTGTCTCTGGGAGAGACCCTAATTTCTTCTTTACGGGGAGAAATTATTCAGAATGAAGATACCGCTGGCATTGTTCTGGGTTTTGAGCGGTATAGGCAAGGAGAACAAGGCACTAACAGAACAACCTTTATAAGCCGGGCTCTATATACCGAAGCATCCGGCCAAATAGAAGGATTAATGGAAATTCGTAACTTTTCTGCAAGGGATATTGTACATATGATTAATCCTTTTGTTTTAATCGATTCGTTTCCGGCAGATGGCAGGGATAATACCAGTATTAATACAGATATTTATATAAGAACGGATTTTAGAAGTTTCTTTTATTCAGCAGACTTTTTCCAGATCTGGTTTGGCAATAATACGGTTTTTTCTGCTTCTATTGCCGGAAATGAAAAACAATTGGATATTCGTGACGGAACATTACACTGGCAGCGCGGAGAGGCTGATATACAAATGTCTGTTGATTTTACAGATATCAGGAATATTGATTTTTACTGCCGTTTGGGTTACAGGGATTTTTATTATGATTTTAACGGCGCGTTTAATAATTTAAATACTGTAACCTTATCCGCCGCTCAAGGTTTTTCTGCTATAATAGTGAATGAATACGGACGCTGGACAGGCTCTGTATATGCCGGCGGTATTCCTATACCCTATCGGGGCAATAGAGGGTTTTTATATCTTGATGCAGCACTGTTATACCGGGAACAGAATGCCTGGAATATCAACCTAAACCGACTGGAAATACGGGAATCATCCGGACAGGGAGAATTATTTATTAGCGGACAGGCAAATCAAAATGGACTAAATCTGGAGCGTATTTATTATTCGGATGCTGCTGGTCCTCTTGTAGGTTCAGCCGCAGCAGTATGGAATACGGATTTTTCGGTAATTGATGCTTCCTTTATACTAAATGATCAAAACGACGCTGAAAAACTTTCTGGAGAAATATTTTACCAGCCGGGAAATCTGGTATTTTCCGGAACAGCAAACGGCTTTTTATTGGATCGAATTACCGCTATAGATAATGATCTTCGTTTTACAGGTGATATAAATGGCAGTATTTCGGAACTGGGTTATTATCTGGTAAGCCTTTCTCTTGATTCCCTAAGCGGAACAATGGGCGAAAATGATTTTTCGATATCTGGTCTTTTTTTGTTGGATTCGGAACGTCTGATCATTTCCCGCTTATTTGGTTCTATGGGAGAAATGATGGCAGGTATTCCCTATATAGTTTTGGATAAAAATGCAGGGAGGCTTGAAGCAGAAGCCCAATTATTTGGACAGCTTAACGAACAAAACCTGGGAATATTTATGAATTTGGGAATAAATTTTATGCCCATGAACAATTGGCTGGATTTTGAAATTTTTGATACTATGTCCGGAATAATCAATGTCCAGCATGCATTTATTAATTCTTTAGAAACACAGGAGCCATTTGAATTTATTTTCACCAGAACCCCATTATCACAAACCTATCCCGATCCAGAAGATGGTTCATCTGTTTTTCGCTTTTCCGGCGGGTCTTTGGATATGCTTAATGCAGAAATTCGACAAAATGGAAATGGTACAAGTACATTTTATGTTTCTTTGAATAACCCTTCACCATTTCAGGCAACAATAAGCGGTGTTTTGTCAGATACTAGCTTCGATGCCCAGGTTTCTGATTTTTTCATCGATATGGGTGAACTTTGGAAAGTTTTACCGATAAAAAAAAGCATATTCTTTACCGAAGGCATTGTAAGCGGAGAAACCCGCATTTTTGGATCAATTTTTGATCCGGAATTTTCCGGAACTGCCTGGGCCTCCGGAGTTTCCATGCGAATTCCCGACCTTGTTCCAGTGGAAATTGGGCCGGGCTCCGGTATGGTAACATTCGACGGAAGTGGTTTTTCTTTCGGTCCGGTAAGTGCTCCTGTTGGAGATGGATTTGGCGTTGTAAACGGCACGATTAATTTTAGCCGCTGGATATTAAGTTTTTTACTTGATATTGAGGTAGAACGCAGCGCTCCTTTTGATCTTAACATTTCCGGAGTAATGGCCAGGGGTAATGCCTCAGGAAATCTTGAATTACATCAGAATGAAAGCAATGAATTGTATATTTTTGGCATTTTGGAAGCTGATAACACCGAAATCAGCATAAACACAGAAGAATTCGAAGGAAGTGTTGATGCAATGGGTTCAGAAAATGATCTGGAAATCATTACTGATATACAGATTAACGCCGGCCGGCGTGTAGAATTTTTCTGGCCTAATCCTGTAAGACCTTTGCTGCGGGTATATGCCGATCCAGGGACTGGAGTCCGGATTATGAGCGATACACGAGTTCCTTCATTTGCTATGGATGGAAATGTGGCAATAAGAGGGGGAGAAGTATATCACTTTCAACGAAGTTTCTACATTCGGGAAGGGCTGCTTCAGTTTAATGTAAATGATCCCCAGGTAGATCCAAGAATGACTGCACGGGCAGAAATAAGGGAATGGAATGAAGATGGACCGGTAACTATTGCCATGGTAATGGATAATGTACCGCTAAGTGAATTGGATAATACCCTGCACCGCTTTGAATCGAGTCCGGCTCTTTCTCTCCTGGAAATATACAGTTTATTGGGTCAAGTACCTGCTTTGGATGATGCTTCGCCGGATAATATGAATGTTCTTTTAAGATCGGCAAGCGAGATGCTGCTGCAGACGGTTGTATTCCATCGGATAGAGCGGGAGGTACGGAATGTGCTGGGATTGGATATGTTCTCCTTTAGAACACAAATCCTTCAAAATGCTGTTTTTGAGGCGGTAAGAACAAGAGAGCCGGAAGAACAACCTGCTACCATGGGCCATTATTTGGATAATACCGCAGTGTTTTTGGGTAAATTCATTAGCCCTCAACTGTTTATTCATACAATGCTGGCCTTCCGGTATGACCAATTCAGAGAAGAATACGGCGGAATGAGCTTTGAACCGGAATTGGGACTTGAATTAAGAACTCCTTTCGTTGATATACGCTGGAATTTCAGCCCTATGCATCCGGAAAACCTGTTTATGAATGATCAGTCAATTTCATTGATCTGGCAATGGTCTCTTTAACATTTTTTCCCTTTTTTGTATACTTTTGGAAGGAGTATTGTTTGGCGCGTTCTTTTTGTACCTTGCTTTTATTGCTTATCACCGGTTTTTGCTTCGCACAAAACCTTCCTCCTGACTGGTACCAGGGAAAACCCATTAGAGATATTCAATTTGAAGGCTTAAGACATGTCCGCAGGACAGATTTGGATGGTGTTACAGACCAATACAGAGGCAGGCCCTTTACCGATAACCTGTTTCTGGAGCTTCAGGGAAGACTATATGCTCTTGAATATTTTGACCTTATTACTCCTACAGCAATACCTGTAGATCAGACTGGAAACGAAGTAATACTGCTATTTAGGGTAGTAGAACGCCCAACTGTATCCAGAATTACATTTATGGGAAATTCACAGGTTAACAGACGGGAATTACTGGATTCAATCTCTACAAAGGTTAATGATGTAGCCAATACTATCATGATAAACGCCGATGAAACTGCAATCCGCAACAGATATATAGAAAGAGGTTTCCCAGATGCCCAGGTACGTTCAGAATCCGTACCGGCAAGAAACGATACAATAGAGCTTATTTTTTATATTACCGAAGGTACACGGATAATAATAACAAATATTTATTTCGAAGGAAATACCTTATTCTCCAACAGCACTCTACGCGGCCAACTTTCCATGAGGGCCAGGGGATTGGGGCCGGGCAGGAGCGGTGCCTTCCAGGAAACAAGGCTGATTGCTGACAGAAATGCCATAACCCGTTACTACCATGACAGGGGATACCTTGATGCCGAAGTAACCGATATAGTTATGGAGACAGTCCGGGATGAACAGGGAAACAACAACCTTACCATAACTTACCGCATTTTTGAAGGAGGCTCGTATATATTTACCGGTATGTCCTTTGTCGGTAATGAAATATTTTCGGAAGAACAGCTTCAACGGCTTATTCGTTCTGAAGTTGGCAGAACAGCCAATGCTTCCCGTCTGGAAAGTGATATCCAAAGGACATTTAATTTATATTTTGAAAACGGCTATATTTATAATGATATACGCCCGGAAGAATTGCGAAATACTGAAGAAGGCACCATTGCCTTTAGAATTACAATTGTAGAGCGCGGCAGGGCTCATATCGAAAACATTATTATACGGGGAAATACCAAGACAAAAGATCATGTTATTCGAAGGGAAATACCTCTTGAAACAGGAGATATCTATTCCAATGCTAAAGTAATGACTGGTCTTAGAAATCTAATGAACCTTCAATTCTTTTCCCAGGTTTTTCCGGAACCTGTTCCAGGAAGCGAAGAAGGACTTATGGATTTGATTATCAATGTGGAAGAAGGTTTAACAACAGATATACAGTTTGGCTTAACTTTTTCTGGTTCTTCAAACCCGGACGATTTTCCCATTTCCGGATTATTAACAATTACCGACAGAAACTTTCTTGGTTATGGAAATCAGGTTCGCGCAGAGCTTAGAGCTTCTAATACAAGCCAGCAAATTACCCTTTCTTATTCACAGCGCTGGCTGGGAGATCTGCCCCTTTCCTGGACTGTGGATTTAAGTTTAAGCCACTCAAGACGTTTGACACCTATGAATAACGGGCCTGGTCCCCTATTTGATAATAATAATGCCCCGGCTTTTCCTGACGGATATTTTAGTTATGAAGATTACCTTGCAGATAATAAAATACCTCCCAGGGAATATTTAATGGAATACCAGCAATGGTTTATTTCTTTAGGATTATCTTCTGTCTATCGCTGGGCAACCATGCTTGGAACCCTTGGAACAGGAGGCGGTATACGAACTGGCCTGGTAAGCAATACCTACGACGATATGCTGCGTCCCTTCGATCCGGTTATTCGTGAAAGGAACGGAGATTGGACCCCGGTTAACTCATTATGGACTTTAGTATATCTGGATAACCGCGATCTGTTTTTTGATCCATCCACCGGTTATTATGCAAGCCAGCGTGTATCTTTTCATGGTTTTTTGCCTATCGAACTGGAGCATTATATCAGAACCGATACCAAGATGGAAATATTTTTCACTCTTTTTGATGTACCTGTCGGTGAAAACTGGAACTTTAAATCTGTTCTAATGCTTCATTCCGGAATGTCATTTATTTTTCCTCAATTTGGAAATGAAGATCCAATAATAGAAAATGCCAGCAAACTTTTTATAGATGGTATGTTCATTGGCCGCGGCTGGTACAATGCACGGGAAAGCAGCCGCGGTTATGCGCTTTGGCAAAATACAGCCGAACTGCGTTTTCCTCTTGTACCCGGTTTTTTGGCTTTTGATTTATTTTTTGACGCAATTTTAACTTCTGGTTTATACAGCGACTTATCCGACAAATATTTAACGCCTGTAGAATTTTTAAGTAATATAGAAAGCGAAGCCTGGCGTTTTAGCTATGGCGGCGGATTCCGTTTTACCATTGCCCAGTTTCCTTTTCGATTCCTTCTTGCAAAAAGATTTACCATTGTGAATGGACAAATTGTCAGAGAACCTGGAGCTATGTTTCGATCGGCGAACGATCCTCTTTCGGGACTTGATTTTGTAATTTCTTTTGCTATACCAACACTTTAATAAGGAGCAGGATATGAAACGAATTTTATTATCGGCGGTATTTTTAATAATAGCATTTGCTTCAATATCTGCACAGCAAACAATTACCCGTTTTGCTGTAGTAGACATGGAACAAATTAATGCTGCTTACGAAAACTCTGTACCAACCAGAGAACAAATTATTGATGTTATTAGAAGAGCTGCACAAAGCCAGGCAATTACTATGGTGCTTGATAGAAATGCTCCTGGGATAATCTGGCTTAGTCCGGCAGTAAGACTTGATGATATAGATATTACCGAAAGAGTTGTGGCAATGATTCGTTCAAGAACATATACTCCTACTAACACTGCAACAACACTAACCCGGTTTGCTGTTGTGGATATGAACCGCCTGTTTTCTGGTTATGCTGTTCAATCGGAAAATGCCATGTCATTTTTGGAAAAACGAGAACAAATACAGGCAGAAATTGAAAGGCAAACCGCCGAACTTAGGGAAATTATAGAAAATCTGAATCTGGCTCAACAGGAAGGCAGACAAAGGGATATCCGTACTCTTGAAAATCAAAGAGATCAAAAGATCAGAGCTATCCAAAATTATATTGCCTCAAGTAATGCGGAACTGGAAAGAGAAAGAGAAAGAATGGTACAGATAGAAAGCCGTTTTAGATATTTTGTAACTAATTCCATCCGCCCATATGCAGAAAGCCAGGGAATTACCATGGTAATGGCCAGGGATGCACCTGCTTTGCTTTGGTTCAGCTCTGCAGAAAATATTAATCGATTTGATATAACCGGCAGAGTTATAGAACATATTAGTTCGGGCGGACCTTAGTTTTTTTCAGGATAACCATTGAATAAAGGTGAAAGTCCCATGCTGGGCCAGTACCGGCAAATTAAATATAATCACCAGGATAGTGTATTATTATTCCGGCTTGGTGATTTTTACGAAATGTTTGCAGAAGATGCCATTGAGGTTTCTTCGCTCTTAAACCTGACTCTAACAAGCCGTAATGGTGTTCCCATGTGCGGAGTACCGTACCATGCTGTTCAAAATTATATATCAAGGCTCTTAAACTTCGGCAAGAAAATTGCTGTCTGCGAACAAGTTTCCCAGCCGGGAAAAACCAAACTTATTGACCGTCAGGTTGTCGAAATAATTACTCCAGGTACGATAATCGATGAAAATTATCTGGATAAAAAAAATGCAAACTATCTGGCATGTCTGGCTTCTTTTGGAACTATACTGTCATTTTCTTATATAGATTTATCCATAGGTGATTTTTATGCTACATCTTTTCCCATAGAACAATCTGTTTTATATCTGGGGCTGGAATTGGAACGTCTTGAAATAAGAGAAATTATTGTTTCTGAGGCTCTCCTGGAAGAAATCCCCGGTCTGGCAATGCGAATAAAAGAAAAATCCAATTTGGTTGTAAACCGCTGGGCAGACTGGCTCTTTGACCGTGATAAAGCAGAAAAACGCTTATGCAGCCAGTTTGGAACTGCCAATTTAAAGGCCTTTGGCCTTGAAAAAAATTCTCCGGAACTTATTGCTGCCGGCGCTCTTTTGGACTATCTGGATAATACAGCAAAAAGCGTAATACCCCATGTTCGTTCAATTATCGTTTATGGAGATGACAGCTATACTTCCATAGACGAAGCAACTCAAACTAACCTGGAATTGGTACGAAACCTTAGAGATGGCTCCGGCCAATATACGCTTTTTGAAATACTGGATGAGACTAAAACTGCAATGGGATCCAGACTCCTTAAGCGCCGTCTGCTCCATCCCTTAAAAGATATAACACAGATAAATAAACGGCTTAACCTTGTGGAATTCTTTTACCGGGATCAGGATGAATTGGGAATAATCCGCAGTCTGCTGCCAAAAATACCCGATATAGAACGCCTGTCTTCCCGTCTTGCCATGGACAAAGCCCATGGGAAAGATATGGTTTCCATAATGAATGCTCTATGTGGGCTGGGACAAATGAAAAGCCTGATATTAGAAAAACTAATAGGTTTTTTTGAATCATCCGAAGCTCTCTCATTCTGTGAAAATGATTTTATGGAACTTCAAACCAGTTGTACGCTTCTGGAACAGGCACTCTGCGAAAACCCTTCTATTGTATTGAACGAAGGAAATCTTATACGCAGCGGCTATAATAGCGAACTGGATGAACTTAACAAGGTAAAGCAGCAAGGCAGGGATTTACTGGCAGAATATTTAGAGAAAGAAAAGGCAAATACCGGTATTACCAATCTAAAACTTCAATATAACCGCTTGATCGGATATTATTTTGAAGTATCGAAAATAAATTTGTCCAGAGTACCTCCGTACTTTGTACGGCGCCAGGGTATTGCTGCAGGGGAGCGTTTTAGTACAGATCAACTTGCAGAACTTGAATCCAAGATTAACGGAGCATCCGGCCAGATTATTGAATTGGAAAAAAAACTATTTCTGGAACTAAGAGAAAAAATTAAAAATCAGTTAAGCAGAATTTCTGCCGCAGCCAGACTTATTGCAGAACTGGACAGTGCCCAATCGCTTGCATGGGCATCTACAACACGTTGCTGGGTTAGGCCGGTACTTGATACCGAAATAAGAACACAGATCAATGAAGGACGCCATCCTGTTGTGGAAGCCTACCTTCCCCGCGGTGAATTTATTCCAAATGATGCAAGTTTGGATGGAAAGGGATTTTATTTTGCCTTAATTACAGGGCCAAACATGGCTGGAAAATCAACATATTTACGTCAGTCTGCCCTTATCACGATTATGGCACAAATGGGCAGTTTTGTTCCTGCACAGGAAGCATTTATCGGCATTACAGACAAAATTTACTGCAGGGTTGGAGCATCAGATAATCTGGCACGCGGAGAATCCACATTCCTTGTCGAAATGAACGAGACAGCTCATATTCTTCATACTGCAACAGAACGAAGCCTTGTTATTATGGACGAAGTTGGAAGAGGTACCGGTACAAACGATGGCCTTGTTATAGCCTGGGCTGTCTGCGAATACCTGCTTATGCAAATAAAATGCAGAACCCTTTTTGCTACGCATTTTCATGAACTGTCCCTTCTGGAACATCCAGGATTAGCCAACCGTTCCATGGAAATTCTGGAACAGAATAATAAAATCATCTTTTTACGAAAGCTTAAGGAGGGCCCTACTACCGAATCGTATGGTTTATATGCTGCTGGTTTAGCAGGCCTTCCGGATGGAGTTCTAAAACGAGCTGGAATAATTCTGGAACAAATCCGGAATAAAGACAGAGCCCCAAGCGGATTGGATCCCATCATAAATAATATTCAAATTACAGATATGGATTGTTCCAAGCCCGAATCCCCGGCACATTTGTTTTTGGAAGAATTATCTTCTGTGGATATCAATGATATAACTCCGCTAGAGGCGCTTACTATGATAAATAAATGGAAAAAATACCTTACGGCTAATCCAGGTAAACCAGAAAAAACTGGCCGGCTTAAGACTCTAAACCAAAATATTACTTCCCCTGCCGAACCATCCCTTTTTGACTAATTTTAATATTTATACAGCTTGCGCCTTTACCAAGAGGCTTTGTACAGTTATACTGTTTTTAATGGATAAGTTAAATTTCAAGGTTAAAGAATTTGAAGGTCCTCTTGATCTGCTTCTGTTTCTGGTTAAAAAAAACGAAATAAACATTTATGATATTCCCATCGGGCAAATTACCGAACAATATATAGATTATCTAAAATATTTTACAACACTGGATCTTGAAACCATTACAGAGTTTCATTCGCTGGCAGCAGCTTTGCTTTATATCAAAAGCAGAATGCTTCTCCCATTGGAAATTGATTTGGACGATATAGAAGATCCCCGGCAGGAGCTTGTAGAAACACTAATCGAATACCAAAGATTTAAGAAACTTACTGGGCTAATGGAGGAAAGGACAAGAGAAGCTGAATGGGTGATCGAACGGAAAAAACTTCAACAACCATTACCATTTAAAGAAGAAGAGCTATGGGAAAAACTGGATATATGGCAGCTTGTAAAAACATTTTCCAGCTTGATGAAAGAACTAAGAAATGATCAGTTGGATATTGACCTGTTCGAAGAAATATCAATTAATGAAAAGTTAACACTTCTTGCAGAATTAATGGAAACCAAAGGTGAATGCAGCTTTACAGACCTAATAGCCCGCAGAGCTACTATGCTCTCTGCAACTATGGATCTTATCTGTGCTTTTTTAGCCATTCTTGAAGCGGTAAAGGCAAAAATGGTTACTGTGTATCAGAACCGAATGTTTGGAGATATAGTGATTAAAAGCTGTGAAATCAATAATAATGAGGAAGAATATGGCGGGAAAGCCGAAGCTTGAAAAAAAATTGACAGCGGTAAAAAAACAAACTATAGAAAAAGAATCTGCATTGATAGAAGCTATACTCTATTTGGAAATGGACCCGATAGAACTTGCTGTTCTTGCACATAAATCGGGTCTTTCCCGGGATATGGTTAAAAAGGCACTCGAATATCTGGAAGAAAAATACCGGGAGGATAATTCCGGTGTAGAATTATCCCGTATAGGCGGAGGGGTAATGCTTTCTACAAAACAACAATATTGGGATATATTAAAACCGCATTACGGTAAAAAAAATGAAATTCGTTTTTCAAAAGCTACCTTGGAAACACTTTCTATTATTGCTTATTCGCAGCCTGTTACTCGAAGCGAAATAGAAACAATTAGGGGTGTTCAGGCTGTGGATGCAGTAATGCGCTTTTTATTGGAGAAAGACCTTATTCGGGCTGTTGGAAAAAAAGATGTGCCAGGCAAGCCTACTCAATATGGTACAACCAGGGCATTCCTGCGTTTTTTCCAGCTTGAAAGCATTGCCGATCTGCCAAAATTAAGTGAAAGCGAGGCAGCCAGATTTGAACTTGAAAGTTGAAACAAAACCATTATGGCCGATAAGGCTTCAGGTTTTCCTTTCTCATTCAGGAATTGCATCCAGACGGGCATCGGCAGCGATAATCCAGGCGGGTAGGGTAACGATTAACGGTAAAACCATTATGGAACCGGGTATCAAAGTACAGGAAAATGATACAATTTGTTTGGACAATAGGGCGATTGTACTTGAACAAACAATGCATTACCTGGCCTTAAACAAGCCTCCGGGATATTTATGCAGTTCCCATGATCCTCAAGGACGGCTTCTGGCCGTAGAATTGCTTCCAAAAACTATTAAAGAAAGGCTTTACAATGTAGGACGTTTGGATTATCTTTCATCCGGATTGGTTTTTTTTACTAATGACGGTGATTTTGCCGCCAGAATCAGTCATCCCAGTTCAGAAATTGAAAAGGAATATATAATCCAGTCCACCATACCTATTCCGGACAAGGCAATTAATGAATTTCTTGAAGGAATTGAAATTGACGGAGAGTTATATAAAGCCCTGCGAATACAGCGGCTGGATGGAAAAAGCCTTCGTATTGTGCTTATTGAAGGAAAAAACCGTGAAATTAGGAAGGTTTTTTCCCATTTTCGTCTGCATCCATCCATGCTCCGGCGTATTCGTATAGGAACAGTTGAATTAAAAAAACTGCCGGAAAGCCATTGCCGAACCCTCTCTAACACCGAAATTACCAGTTTAATGACAGGAAGAAACCATGATAATAGCAATTGATGGTCCGGCGGGAACCGGAAAAAGTACTATAGCAGCAATGCTTGCCCAAAAATTACAGGGAAAAGACGGAAAATGCTTTACATACATCAATTCCGGCAACCTTTACCGGGCAATAACCCTGGGTTGTCTTAGGGCAGGAATAGCCATTACGGATATTGAAGCAGTCTTAGCATATGCAAAAACCGCTGCTCTTATGTACCATGAGGGTAAACTTTATCTGGATGGCGAGATGATAGAGGGCCTGCTTCGCAGTGAAGAAGTCGAGCAGAATGTTTCCCCCGTTTCAGCCATAGTACCCATCCGCCATGTGGTAAATGATCATATACGAACTATCGCAAAAGGCATAAATGCTGTTGTAGAGGGCAGGGATATGACTACGGTTGTCTTTCCCGCCTCAAAATACCGCTTTTACCTGGATGCTTCGATACAAGAACGGGCAAAAAGGCGTTATGAGCAGGGCGTCTCCAGCCTAAGTTTGGAGGAGATAGAAAAGGCCATAAGCGAGCGGGATTCTATGGATAGAAACAAGCCTGAAGGAAGCTTATATATAGGGGAAGGAGTACAATACCTGGACACATCGGACTTGACCATAAATCAAGTTTGTGACACATTATTAGAGAGACTACAAGAGTAAGGAAGGACAGATGGAAGTGGAAACGGACACTAATTCCGACGACATTCAATCGCAATTACAGGAAGAATATCTTAAATCTCTGGAACAGCTTGAAGAAGGCCAATTAATCGACGGCAGGGTAATTCAGGTTACATCTGATCAGGTATTTATTGATGTAGGATATAAATCAGAAGGAAAAATCCCCCTTTCGGAGTTTACAGAAGCGCCTAAACTTGGTGATCCTGTTTCGGTTATCCTTGTAAGCAAGGAAAACAAATACGGAGAAGTTATTGTCTCCAAGCAAAAAGCAGATATTAAGCTTTTTTGGAAAAATTTACGTCAGGGGTTTCAAGATCATACCCCCGTAGAAGGAATAATAGAAAAGCAGGTAAAAGGCGGTTTTGATGTAAACCTGGGCGCCCAAGTTCATGCTTTTTTGCCCATAAGCCAATCAGATATACAAAAAGTTGACAAACCGGAAAATCTTATAGGCCTTAAAACCAATATGCTTGTCGAACGAATCTATTCTGACGGCAAAGTAAATATTGTCGTAAACCGGCGAAAATGCCTTGAAGAGGAAATTACAAAAAAACAAAAAGATTTTTTTGAAAAGATACCTATAGGATCGGAAATAAAAGGAGTTGTAAAAAGTTTTACATCTTTTGGCGCTTTTATTGATCTGGGAGGTTTTGACGGACTGCTCCATATTAACGATATGAGCTGGGGTCATGTAACGCGGCCGAAAGATTTTGTAAAAAAAGGACAGGAAATAACGGTAAAAGTAATACGTATCGATCCCGAAGCAAAAAGGATCAACCTTTCTCTTAAACACTTTACAGACGATCCTTGGGTACATTTTGAAGATAAATACCAGGTCAACAGTATAGTTAAGGGCAAGGTAACAAAACTTACCGATTTTGGCGCTTTTATTGAACTGGAAGAAGGCATCGAAGGGCTGGCTCATATTTCGGAATTTTCCTGGGTTAAAAAAATTCAGTCCCCGGGAGAGCTTCTTTCTATCGGCGATGTGGTAGAATGTATGATCCTTGGTTATGATCTTCAAGCGGGCAGGGTATCTTTGGGACTTAAACAAATAACAGCTAATCCCTGGACAACTATTCAGGAACGATATCCTGCAGGAACACGTCTTACCCGTAAAGTAGTTAAGATTACCAATGCAGGTGCCTTTATAGAACTGGAAGAAGGAATAGATGGTTTCCTTCACAGCGATGATATATCCTGGACAAAGAAAATTAAACATCCCGGAAGCGAATTAACTGTTGGTCAGGAAGTAGAAGTAATTGTACTTTCCATAGACCGGGGGAACAGGAATATCAAACTGGGAATAAAACAGCTCTCTGCTGATCCCTGGCAAAGCTTTGCTGCATCATACAAGGTGGGTTCCAAAGTAGAAGGCGAAGTTTCTTCTGTTACAGACTTTGGAGTATTTGTAAAAGTTCCAGGCGGTATTGAAGGACTTATTCATAAAACCAATCTAAGCGAGAACAGGGAAGAAAATCCTGATGATGCACTAAAACGCTACAAGGAAGGAGATAAGATAACTGCTGTAATTATGGAAATGCAGCCAGAAAAACAAAAAGCTTCTTTTTCAATCAGAAATTACCAAAAAAAAGTACAGCAGGATGAACTTTCCCGATATATGTCAGAAGATGAAACCGGAGAGTCTATGTTTACACTGGGTGATTTCCTAAAATCCAAGGGAGAGGCCGGCACAGAAACAGATGCTGACCCTAAGGAAGAAGATCCTGTTGCCGACCATGCTGTCAAAAATTGATGTTATTAACCGCAAAAAAGATAAGAATTCCCTAATAGCCAAAAGTCCCATTATTCTGGAAAAACTGGAAATTATTAAACGAATAGCACAGACAGATTCCTCGGTGCTTATACTTGGAGAAAAAGGAGTGGGAAAAGAACTTTTTGCAGAGCAAATTCATTTTCTTAGCCGGCGTAATATTGCTCCTTTTGTAAAAATAAACTGTGCTGAATTACCCGAAAGTTTCCTGGAAAGTGAGCTTTTTGGTCATGTTAAGGGAGCTTTTGCCGCTGCTTTTGAAAATCATAATGGCCGCTTTGAAATGGCGGACAATGGAACAATTTTTTTTGAAGAAATTGGGAATATCTCCCTGCATCTTCAAAGTAAGCTTTTACGCTTGCTTCAGCAAAAAACTTTTGAAAAAGTTGGTTCTGATATTTTACAAACTGTTGATATACGAATACTGGCGGCAACAAGCAGGGACATTGAAACCATGGTAGAAAAAGGAGAATTTTTAAATGATCTTTACTATAGGATTAATGTACTTCCTCTTTACATACCTCCTTTACGTCAAAGGCCGGAAGATATACCCGAATTAGCGGAATATTTCCTAATAATATATCAAAATGAAACAAACAAGCAGTTTAAAGGCTTTTCCACAGAAGCAATGGAATTTATGCTTTCCTATTCCTGGCCTGGCAATGTCCAGGAACTGGAAAATTGTATAGAACAAGCCTGTGAAACAGGCAAAGGTATATTTATCCAAAAAGATGATCTGTTTATACAGACTTCCCCCGATATTTCCGAAACTCAAAGGGAAGGGTGCCGTAACCTAAAAAATGCGGTAAATGCTTTTAGAGTACATTTTATACAAAAAGTACTGGAAGAAAACAATTGGAATCAAACTGAAACAGCAAAAGCTCTGGATATTCAACGTACCTATTTATCCAGATTAATTAAAGAATTGTCAATTAAGGAGCATTAAACATGAGTAAAGACAAGACCGAACAAATGAACTTCGGAGATGCAATTTCTGTTTTTTTTCAAAAAAACAGAAGGGGCATTTTTATATTTTTTATAGTAGCTACAATTGGTATAGTATCTTCTATTAGCTTTTTTGCCATTCGAAATGTTATGGAAAGAAATGCCATCGCAGCAGTTGAAATCTTGGAACAGAAAAAAAATGATCTAGGGACTATAGATAGTTCTAACAATACACCGGAAGTTCAAGCTCTTGTTGATGAACTTATTACGTTTGGGCATTCTACTTTTGGCTATGCCGCAGCGAGAGCTTTTTATCTTGCTGGTGACATTTATTTTTCTCTTGAACAATGGAATAATGCAGAAGAAATCTGGTTAATTTCGGCAGGGAAAGCTTCCAGGTTTTACCTTGCACCATTTTCCTATTTTAATGCCGCAGCAGCAGCAGAAGAACAGGGAAAACTGAGAAATGCGCTGGAATATTATGATCGGAGCCTTGCATTTTCCGGTATTTTTCCGGCTGCAGCCAGGGCCCGATTCAATATTGGCAGGATTCACGAAGAGCTTAACGAAAAAGAACAAGCTGCAGAAGCATACCGTTTGCTTATAGAAATAATTCCCAATTCAAATTGGGCCAGGCTTGCACACAATAGGATACTAATTATTGAAAATAACTAAATTATTGTATTTATTACTAATTCTTTTCTTTTCCTGCGGTTTAGAGACATATATATACCTTGAACCGGTAGAAAATATCATTATTGACGAAGTTAACGGCGTTATAATTAATCTTCCGTCAATAAACAGTCAACCAGATGAATTTCGTCATTATATCATTTATTATAGTTTATATTTAAGCGATCATACCCCGGCAGGTACCGTAATAAATGATGAATATAGAAGGCTTATAAATCCAGTTTTAGCTACCCACTTTAATACTCTTTTACCGCTAACAACTAACGATATTGTTTCTGCCAGTACAGTTATATCAGACTTTAACAGATTTTCATATTTTCCACTTAGTATAGAAAATAGTTTAGGAAACACAGTACCTATTTCCTCTATACTTATAAACGATGGGGTAGTAACCATAGACTTTACAAATCGTGACGATATTGGACCTTTTGTAAGCGTTAATTCCGGTACTCAATTTCCTTTAATTAGGCCAAGTACAGTAAATCCCACACCTCATGATAATAATTCATTATTTTATTCAAATGAGCTTATAAGCGAAGCAGGTCAAGGAACTAATTTTGATGTTCACAGAAATACCAATACCGGACGCTGTTATATTTCAATGTATATCATTGCGTTTGGTATTGATAGTAATTATTCACCAATTTATTCCCGCGCTACTCATTTAGGGATATTTGTTCTTCCGAACAGGGGGGCATAACTTAGGAAATTATACACTGATTAATATAATAGCATTATAAGTACCTTTATTTTACTGTGTATAATGTATATTCTGTCTACTGTATGGCAGGGTACAATTTTTGGTATACTGAAAAATAATCTTCAGGCTCTCCATTTTCAATATTCTTTGCCAAAACTCCTTCGCGAATAATGCCGTAAATAGTATCTTTATTTTGTAGTGAAATACGATGTTTTTTTTCTTCTTTTGCCGGAATGAATAAACCGTAATACTTAAATCCCCATAATAATGAAGCAGGTGAATATTTTTTTGTACCAAATGGAATATAAAACACCTGTGATTGGGATACTTTTAAATCATTAGGGAGATATATATTTAATTTTTTTTTAAATTCTTCAGTATCAACTTTTGTATAGAGATCAAGATACGCAATTTCTGCATTACAGCATAAACCTATAGGTGCTGGAGATGCAAAATCTATCTTTACTAATGGGTTAAAACCATATGTATATTTTACAGGCAGATCAGCACGCATTATTGCTGCTGAAAAACATTCTATTAAACCCAAATGCGGTATAAATACTGCTGAATTATTTTTTGAAAATGAAAAAAGCAGTCTGAATGTTTCACTATTTTCTCTATTTTTGTCAGAAGAAAGAGAATTTTTAATTATATTTACTTCGCTATGTATAGTATTGTATACAATTTTTTGTTCATTAGAGCATATTCCGCAACTATCTGTACAATTTGTTATACATGGCGAAGTAATTTTTCTATCATTTGAAAGGAGTTTTTGGTTTTTTAAATAATTCTCCCCTACCCGGCTATCAATAATTAACCATGGCAGTTTTTCTGATGTATTTTTTTCACTAAGTATGGAATCAATTTCTGCTTTTTGTTCATATAGTATATTTTTCCATATATCCATTTTAATATGTTCAGACCAAGCATCCAGGCGGCATCCTTTTTTATATGCTGTTTCTGCCAGTAAACCTGCTGTTTCGGTGCCGCGGGTAAAAACCCCTTCCAATAGACTTATAAATGGGTTATGGATACTTATTTTATGTCCTTTTGGTTTTAAGTTGTCTTTAATAAAATAGATTTTTTTCCATGCAGAATCTTCATCAAGCTGAGCTGCCCATTGATACGGTGTATGCGGTTTTGGCACAAAAATTCCAATATTAATATGAAATTTTATTCCTGTTTCTTTGCCTGCTCTTTTAATAAAATCAACAATCAGTGAGTCATCTTGAGTATTAGCTAACCCCGGATTTCCTAACGGTAATTTCGGTTTACTTAATGGTAAACCGAGCATAAAATAAAATTTTATACTCCGCCAGCCATATTTTTTTGATTCATTGATTATTGAAATAATTTCCCTAAAAGAAACCTGTTTATTAATTGCAAGTTGATCCATTTCTTCGGGTGTTTCAACTGCAAAGGTAAGTCCGCTTTTTCTTATTTTGGAAATTTTTGCCAACAAAGGCAACGAAAAACCAGATACCTTTAGAGAAGGAAGCTGAAAGGATATATGCCTTTCATTGTAACGGCTGTTTAATGAATCAATTAAACTATCAATATGGCTGTAATCTCCGGATGATAGCGAGGACAGACTTATCTCTCTATAACCTCCCAGACTAATTATTTTTTCAACTTCATCAAGAATGATATCAGAGCGCTTTTGACGCATTGGCCGGTACCACATGCCTGCATGGCAAAAACGACAGCCGTTTGGACAACCCCTCATTATTTCTACAACACCGTTATGCTGAACAGTCTTTGTACTGGATATTGGGAATACTGCAGGATTTCCGGCAACTTGTCCGAAATTGATATCAATAATACGCCGTACACCGGTTTTTCCCGGCACCCAAATATGGGGATGTTCTTTTATCTTGTTAAATATATCAATACGCTTTGCTCCGGATTTCTTCATTTCCAAAAGATCTTTTGCAAGACTAAAAAAGCCTGCTTCGGCTTCTCCTATCCAGAATGCATCTATAAAAAGACTATATGGCAGAGGATTTGAAACACAGGGACCGCCCATTATGACAATGGGATCGCTTTTGCCGCGATCTGCACAGCGAAGCGCAATACCGGAACATTCCAAAACGGAAAGAATTCCGGTTATCCCAAGCTCATAACCCAGGGTAAAAAGCAAAAGATCAGCGTCACAGAGTATTATACCTGTATCCAGGCCATATAATGGTATTCCTTCTTCCATAAGAAGTTTTTCAAAATCCGGAGCCGGGGCGAATGCACGATCGCAGGAAATATCATCTATACAGTTAAGACCATTGTAAATAATTCTAAAGGCCTGGTTAGACATGCCCAGTTCATAAAGATCGGGAAAAACAATAACAGTGTTTAGTATTCCTTTTTTTTTATAACTACCGTACTCCCCCCCGGTATACCTAAAGGGTTTTTCCAGCTCCATAAGCCGTGAACCAATGCGGGTTAGCGGATCAATATAATGAATCATATTTAACGATCAAACCTACGTACATGTATGCTCATAGCAAGACCTATTCCAGCCATTGCAGTAATCAAGGCAGATCCGCCGTAAGACATAAATAACAGGGGAATTCCTGTTATCGGCATTATCCCCATTGCCATACCTGTATTAATAAAAAAATGGAACCCGTATAAAGCAGCCAGACCTGCAGCAATATATGCACCGAAAGTATCGGAAGTTATTCTAATTAACCTTATTAACCTAAGGCAGATTAATAGAAATAATGCAATTATTAATAGACCGCCAAGAAAGCCCCATTCTTCCGAAAATATTGAAAAAATAAAATCGGTGCTTTGTGTAGGCAAAAAACGATATTGACTTTGTGTGCCCTGTAAAAAGCCCTTGCCCATCATCCCTCCGGAGCCAATGGCAGTCATGGATTGGATAATGTGCCAGCCGGATCCGCGCGGATCAACCTGGGGATCCAGAAATACTATAAGACGCATTAACTGATATTCCCTTAATACTTTATGTGCAATAAAAGACCCTGCCAGAGAAATACTTAGCATTATTGCCATATAACATATCCAGAAAAAATATTGTTTTCTGTACCGGTTATGGCCAAAATAAGAAATTCCTGCAACAAAGCTAAAAACCAACAGACTAATAAGGATAAAGCGGGGATTAAGCAAGATCATTATCGAAGGAAATTCTTCGCGAAGAATTATTTGCTGCCATAAAGGAAGAAGCGTCATTAAGCTGACTAGAACTACACAACCAGCAAGGAAAACAACATAACGCATTGGTATACCGCCAATGAATGTCATGGTAAGAAGTATGGGAATAAATACCAGTGCAGTGCCTAAATCCGGCTGAATAGTGATAATAAACATGGGCACCAGAACAATGATGCACGATATGGCAAAGCGGATTATTACATTATTATTATGTTTGGTAAAATCCAGATACCGTGCTAAAAATAAAATAGTTGTAATTTTTGCAAATTCGGACGGCTGTAAGCTGAAATTTCCAATATTTATCCATCTTCCGCCTATTCCTGCAGAATCAGGATTAACCATGCGCCCAAAAGTACATGTATAGATTAAAAGTAAAAGAACACCGGCATAAAGATATATTGAAAAATCATATATCCGTTTGTAGTTTACCAGAGAAATAGTCAGAAGTATTACTATTCCTGCAGCAGCCCATATTATCTGTCTGGTATATTCATTCGAAACCTGTACACCCAAAGGGGTAACTCCGGAAGAATAAATAAAGAGTATGCCTATGACCGTTAAAACCAAGGAAGCAAGAAATAAGGGAAAATCAATTTCCAAATAATCTCTAATGTTCATTCACGGCGATCCAGTATTGGCCCAAGGTATTGCCAGCCCAAAGCAGCAACTGCTTCTTCATATGTTTGATTGGCAAAGATTCCCTGGAAAATAATCGCTGTTGCATACGGAGACCACCAATCCCAGGGGTTCGATGCTTCTACCATAACAGTTACTATTACCTGTTCATCAGGATCTGTAGTATTAAAAGGACCATATGCAATATACCAGCAATGCCAGCGATCAACAAGACCAACTTCGGCAGTTCCTGTTTTACCGGCAGTTTCCACTGCCCGAATATTTGTTACTCTGCCAGAACCCTGTGTTACAACTGTTCTCATATGATTTCGAACGGTTTCAAAAACCCTGGGAGGCACATCTTCCTGCATAGTATGAATAATTTCCGGTAAAATGGTCTGTTCCAAAGCTCCGGAAACAGGATCTCGAACTTCCTTAAGTATATGGGGTCTATACCCTACTCCATCATTAATAATTGTGGCTACCATATTGGTAAGCTGCAAAGGGGTAACAAGGGTAAATCCCTGTCCAATGGACATATTCATCGTATCTCCGGCCAGCCAGCGTTCATGAAAACGGCGTTCTTTCCACTGCGGAGTTGGATTAAACCCGGAAATTTCTCCTGGAAGATCTATACCGGATCGTTGTCCAAAACCAACTGAACTGGCATAACGGCTGATTCGTTCAACCCCCGCATTATCCCTGCCTGTTGTCATATAATAAATATTGCAGGATACGGCAAGCCCCTGCTGTAGGTTTACCCAGCCATGACCGCCCCTAAACCAACAGCGCCAGAGCCGCTGGCCAAAGTCGATTGCGCCGGTACAGTTGATACGCATTTCGTGGTTTACCAAGTTTTGTGAAACCAAAATTGTAGACATTAGTATTTTATATGTAGATGCCGGAGGATAACCGGACTGTATAGCCCTGTTTAAAAAAGGTTTATGGGGGTTTTGAATTAAGGCAGAATATTCGGCTGCCATGGTATTTCGGTTAAACAGGTTTGGATCGTACCAGGGATAGGATACCATGGCAAGAATTTCACCGTTTGGTTTCATGACAACTGCCGACCCCATACGATTTCCCAAAGCTTTTTCTGCCAATAACTGAATTGACCGGTCTATGGTTAAAACCAAATTTTTACCCATAGAAGGAGGATCCCTTACAAGGTCCTGGGAAGTTCGTCTGCCTCGTGCATCTACAGTCCTTGTTTCAAGTCCGTCTCTGCCGCGCAAAAGGGCATCGTATTGCCGTTCCATGCCCATTTTACCAATAATATCACCCTGATGGTATCCTTCGTTAAAAAGCATTGTAAGTTCTTCCCTGGTAATATTACCTACATAGCCGATAATGTGGGAAAGACTGCCTAAATCATTGTAATTCCGAACCGGCCGGGACTGCCAGGAAAGGCCCGGCAGAGTATCCAGATTTTCTGCCAATACAGTTATTGTTTCAAATGAAACATTGGAAGCAATTTCCAAAGGCTGATAAAGCCTGTAGAATTGAGCCGGTATTTTTTCGTCCACCTCCCGCCGGGGAATATTTAAAAAACGTGCTGTCCGGGTAATCATATCATCCATTGCACCAATAGGTACTTCTGCAGGAATTATGGTTACCGCAAAGGTATCGTCATTTATCACTAGAGCTTCGTTAAAATGCCGGTCGTAGATTTCTCCCCTGCGCGCAGGAATTATGGTAGTTCTGCGGGCTATATCTGCCGACATTCTTCGGTATGTTTCGCCGTTTAATATTTGCATGGCAAAAAGTCTCATGCCATATAACAGAAAAAAAATAATGAGCATCCATTGAAATAGCCGTATTCGTTTTTTATGGCGGTTATCCGTTGACAGAGGGCCTTGGGAATACAGTGAAGACATTAGTTTTTCTCCTTATAAATTAAAAGCGGGCTAAAAAGTTTAAGAAAACCAAAAAGGAAAGGAGCTGTAATTGTATTTAGAAGCAGCTCCACCCAAAAAACCGGAGTTGAAAGAGGCGGATACGCAGGTACAATCCCAACAAACAGAAAATGTAAAAAAAAGAGCAGTAATACCTTTAGTACTGTAGCAGAAGCGCATAAAAGCATGGGAAGCACTATTTTATCAAGAAAAAACATTCCCCGGATCAGCCCCGCAAGGGCACCGACAACAGTTCTTACAAAGGTATAAAGGCCTAAAGGTGCGGCAGAGAAAAAATCATAAAAAAGGCCGGAAAAAAAACCGGTAACCTGCCCGTTCATGGTTCCATTAACATAAGCGCAGAATACCAGTATTCCAAGAGACAGATCGGGAACCGCACCATAAATCTTAAGGCGGTACAGAAGTACCGACTGTAACAGCGCAGCAATGGTAGAAAAAATTACAGTCCAAATGATATTTTTTATCACCACAGTTCCCCGTTAGCGTTGTTTTCTTCCGGTAAATCCTCTCTTGAATGACCGGTATTGGAACGGACATCTATTACAAAGACATATTCCAGACGGGAAAAATCGACGCTGCTTTCCAGTTCAATTTCGATGGAAGTATCGGTATCCTGATACAATACCTGGTTAACCCTGCCTAACAGGATACCCGGCGGAAAAACCCCGCCTAAACCGCTGGTAAGTACCTGTTCGCCAATTGCTATCTCTCCGCGGGCCTGCCGCCGAACAAATCGCAATAATAGCGGGGCATCGGGACTGCCCTGGCCTTCTACAATTCCTTCTATCCTTGATTCTCCCAGTCTGGAAGAAATATATGACGTCGTATCAAAAATAGGCATAACCAGGCTTTCAAATTGTGCTGCCTGAACTACTTTTCCTACCAGTACAGTACCTGCAGGGACAGTATCGGATGTACGGGATCTTTCGTTTCTTTGATACGCTATTACAGGCATATTTGGGACTATACCGTCGCGTCTTCCTTTATTAATAACCAGGGCAGAAAAAAGATTATCCGGATCGGCGCCAATAATTTCTGCAGCTATATGGCGGTAAGAAATGTTTTGAGAAAACCCAAGTTGTTCGCGAAGCCGGGAATTTTCCTGCCGTATACCTGCTGCTGTTTGTTCCAACTGTTCATAACGGCTGATACGGAAAGCTAATTCATCATACTGTTCTTTTAACTTTGATAGTTCCTGGACGGAAAGAATTGTAACAGAAACAAAACTTCGCACCCGGTAAACACTTACACGAAGGCCGGAATACATGGTTAGGCCCATATCCATAACGTCTGCTGCGAAACTTCTGGAAGAAAAAAACAGCATGGCAAGAGAAAACAAACAAAGGACAATAAACACATAGGCTTTAGCATGAATACGTCTTTTTCTTTTTATTTCGTCCCGTATCATGTCATATTCTCCGCCGTAAATCCCGATAAACTGGGGTAATTATCCGTTAAGGCTGTCGTAAATACTCCTTGTACTATCAAAGCCCTTGGCATATTCAAAATACTTTCCGGAACCCAGAGCAACACAATCCATGGGATTTTCTGCCAGAATTACCGGTACTCCCGTTTCCTTGGAGATAAGTTTGGG
>Ga0099364_10001259_pt1 | contig 42357 bp, 32 predicted proteins | sample TergutTh196P3_FD_73070 | JGI IMG/M metagenome (GOLD analysis project Ga0099364, IMG submission 73070) | Microcerotermes parvus P3 segment gut microbial communities from Pointe-Noire, Republic of the Congo - Th196 P3 | ecosystem: Host-associated > Arthropoda: Insects > Digestive system > Gut ...
CAACCTGAAAATGGTATGCGGCTATTGAGACACGGAAAGAGAAATCTGGACACAGAGTTATGCCGAAACCGTCAATCACGCTGTCCCTTGCCTACTCGACTTGCGAAAAGAATATCGCGGGGCACAAGCCCGAACTCAATCTATGCCGAACCGCTTGCGAGATTCTTCCAAACTGAACGAACGCCATTGAGTTTTACGTTTTTTGACATCGGATAGTCCTTGTTTTCAAGGGATAATTGATTGTGAAAACTGCAAAACTCAATAGTTTATGGTGCAGCATGGATGATGTAGGAACTTAGGTCTTCCGTAGAAATAAGATGTGCCGGAATTGGCATTGACAAAAAGTGGTGTTTTGCTACAATCTCACCGTGTGGTTTTTTTTCGAACTGAAATCAACTTTTTGTGCAAGTGTGTAATTCGCCAGATTATTTATGAGTGGGTCCTTACATAGATTTTTGCTGATTACATGAACAAACTTAGTTTTGTGGGGCATGTTTCGCGTTCCTTTCGGCTAAATCGTGCTCCTCGCGACGCGAAAAGGTGCACAAATTAGAACTTGGCGGGGTACTAGCAGGGATTGTTTCGTGGATGGCTGTATTGTTCGGCGATTGGTGCCGAACAATACAGCGAGTGGAGATAATAAAAGATTTCTAATGCAGCAACTTTTCAAATGAACACACTCATGTTTAAACGCACTGCGATTACTATAACTATTGCGATTACTATTATAATCGCAATTTTCGTTGTATATATCTCGAAAACACCTCGTGTTGACAAAGCGGGAGATCATGTTGTTCTATCAGAATGTTTGCGATGCTTCACACGTGAACACTCAGCGTTGCCTGACGAAGATCGTAGTCTATTTAAATTTCTCTATGGAGAGCATTTTTTATTTGATGTCATAAACGACAAAAGAAAAGTTAATGGTATACAATCTGTAGTGCATGAATGCGAATGTTGCAAAAATAATTCACTGCAATTATACGCTACATTCATCAACGGGCGAAAAGTTGCCGTTCCGCTATACGGCCAAGATGTTCGATGATGCAACCGGCTTGCAGTGGAATATCAACCGCTGGTATGATCCAAATGTCGGAAGATGGATCAGCGAGGATCCCATCGGGTTTATGGGGAACGATGGAAATTTATTCAGGTACGTTCAAAACTTCCTAACGTTTTTCCGTGATCCTTTTGGGCTGGCCCGTTACAGACCGAGACTTAAGTCGTCAGACACACGGCATAAAAATGACTCTGGTGATAGGAGAAAGGTTGCAAGTTTTCCTGTTAGCAGAAATTGGTATGCGAATTCTGAAGCGAATGCTGGCCACGAGTCGGTTACGGCAAAAGTTACGTCTGCGTATTTCTGGATTGCTGTTTTGAGTAATGGGACAGAGTCTGCTAACGCAACGATAACAATGGCAGTAAGTTGTGACTCACAAGGGAAAATTACCACTCAAGCGAGGGAAAATCATGGCAGCGGAGCTTACATATCCTCGCATGTCAAAGGAACAATGCAATATCACGACAATACAACGCGTGTGACGATATTCATTGGGTTCGGTGCTGCATACGGCTCCAGCGGAATCGTCGTTAATGTTACAGTTCCTTTCATCGGTCTGTCGATTCCTGTAGGACAGGCTCAAGAAAAATGGTCAGACGGTATAAGTTTTGATTGGGCGTGTGAGTGTGGCCCCTAAACAATTCACAACTTTCCACAGTTTTTGATGAACACTTGTTTTGTGTCTTCCTGAACCACGCAACCCACCTATTTTTTCGGAAAATTTGATAATTGGCAATAAAATGGGAGACATACGTGCTTGAGGGTGTCGAAAACTCGTTTTTCAAAAACTGTGAACGGTTGCAAAATCTGATTTGACAAACGAGGAAATTGATGTACAATCGGGACAGGAGTTGCAACGTTGTTCAAAATCACAGGCAGTCTTGCCGTCAGACAGGACGCACTCAAAAACAACTTCAATAATTGCTCCGGTAACAATTTCAACATGAAGATTGGGTGGGTAAAAACATCAGGGCGATTGACGGTATTCCTCAAAAATCAGAAACGTTATGAAGAGAATGGTTTTACTACCGACAAACTTCGCGACGGGCACTTCTACCTCCAGTCTCACTGGGGCAGCGCGGTGGTCTTTACGGCAGCAAAATTTGTGCTATAATCGGCTTTTCGCCGTGGGAACGTTCTTGTTCCCACGGTGTTCCTTGAGTAGGTCAAAGTATCCCCGCAAATGTACAGAATCGTCTGCTTTGTTAGTGTGACATTTTTTTGCTGTCTTACTGTTTTTGAGCCAGCTCTGGCACAGCGTGCTGATCGTCTCTCTATGTTGCCCGAAGTTTATAGGGAATCTGGAATCCATAGAGCAGAGGAAATATCTCGCTTTGCCGGTGATAGAGAAATCGCATTCAAAGATGGTATAGACATTTCGGGGAAAATTTTTTATGGAATACACCAAGATTCTGGGATGAGTGATGTAGGAGAGTTTGTGAAAAATGTCAACTTTTCGCGAAGTCGGTTATATAATGTCAGTTTTCGGGATTACGTATTTATAGACAGTGATTTTTCAGAAACAGTGTTTTATAATGTTGAAATGTCGAGAACAGACGAGTCGATTATTGTGGGCAATGATTTCCATGGTGCCGTCATTAGAAAATACAACAATTTCCAAGATGCTTGGATTAACAATTCTTTTATACCACTTACAGCCGACCAGTTGCTCTCGACGGCCAGTTACAAGGCAAAAAATCTCGTCGGATGGAGGACCGGTGCCACTAACCCCTATGCCATGTTGACTACTCAGAAAATTGATTTTTCGGGATTCGACTTGCGTTATGCTCATTTTTCCGGTTTCGTTGCAAGTGATTACTCAGACGCAATAATTGAGGGAACAACATTTGACTTCGACTCACATTTTTCAATTGAGCAACTGTTAGCAACGAAGGATTTCAAGAAAGGGATTATTAAGGGGGTGACGTTTCGTGGTTCTTGGCCTGAGCACGTTATTGATTTCTCGAATATGGTATTCATAGATTGCCGGTTTGAGCAATTTCGAGGAATAGGGTCGGACCCAGGATCGGCAAAAATTGACTTGACCAATTCGGTGATTTTGAATTCTAGTTTTCCTGGTCTCACCCTCGAAAACATCCAATCGACGTGGAACTACAAGCACGGACGTATGGAAGGCATCCGCTTGCCTGAACATATTCAGGAAGCCCTCGATGCGGAGAAGGGGCGGTGATTCTTGTTAATTTACACGACCAGAACGTGATGGTAGAGAAACAAGCCGGACCGCTAAGGTAGGCACCCGACCGCCGGGCGGGTGCGTCACTTTCCGCCTTTGAAGAACTTTCGCAGGAGTTCGGATGCCGCATCGCGACTCGATGGCGGCGGACCCGATCGAAGTCCCGTACTGGACTCATCTCCTTCACGCTCCCGCTCCTGTGCCGCACTTTCCGATTGCGTCCGCAAATGTGCCATCAACTCCGACGCATCAATCGTCCGTGTTTCGAGTTCATCCCCGCTTTCGCCCGCCGCGAGAAGCCAGTCGGCAATCGATTCTTCACTATTTTTCTGGGTATTTTCGCTTTGGATGGCGACCGTTCGTGCGACGGCATCGCTGACGGATTTGACTTTTGCCGTTTTTTGAGGCTTCGGCACGACGGGCATGTGAACGAAAAACTCAAGGGGGCCTATTGCCAATTTGTCGCCGTTTTTGAGTTCATGGGTTTCCGAAATCCGCTCATCGTTGAGAAAAACACCGTTTTTGCTGCCCATATCACGCACGAATGCAGTTCCATCCCTGAGGGCGACTTCGCAATGATAGCGGCTGATCAGTTCGCTTCGCGGCTTGAGATTGCAATCATCTGCCCGGCCGATGACAAAGCGTTCGCCAGCGATAGGAATAACCTGACCTGCGCGATTTCCTGATGCAACGACTAATTGAATGCTCATGTGTATTGACGGGCGTAATTGGCGGATGTTCAAGGGACAGCAACCGAGCGTGCCCGAGTGACATCCGCAGTGATTATACCAATCGCCAGGAGAAAAACAAGATTGATTTCGGAGGGGGGCGCGTTCGCGCATTAGGGAAGGTAGGCAGCCGACCGCCGGGCGGCTGCGTGCGGTACTCCGCACTGACTCGTAAAACGGTCGGCTGCGCCGACGCAGTCGCCCGGCGGTCGACTGCCTACCAATTCGCCGCAGTTGCCGCCCGGCGGTCGGCAACCTACCTTTTGTGAAACTTGCAGTCGGCCTGTTCGCTTGGGGGGGGGAGTATGCTATAATAACAAACATGACACGTCTCGTGAGGGCGAATATCGCCGCGATGGCCGGCTACGTTCCCGGCGAACAACCCAAAACCAGTGAAGCCGTTAAACTGAATACCAACGAGAATCCCTACCGCGCCTCCGAAAAAGTCTATGCGGCCATTCGACATGCCGCTCAAACCGGCCTTGCACGCTATCCCGATCCCGTCGCGACCGCCGTTCGCGATGCCGTTGCTCGGAAGTACCGGATTGATCCCCAATCCGTTCTTTGCGGCAACGGAAGCGATGACCTGCTGACCATTCTGACCCGAACGTTCGTCGACAGCGGCGAAACCCTTCGCCTGCCCTACCCGACTTACATCCTCTATCGCACGCTTGCCGAAATCCAAGGAGCCCAAAGCGAACTCATCCCCTTCCGGCCGGATTGGTCGTTGCCGGATGAGTTCTTTACGGGCAATCGGCATCTCCGGTTGGCCTTTTTGCCGAATCCGAACTCTCCGTCAGGCACGGTCATATCGAAACAGCGGATTTTGGAGATTGCCGAAAACCTGCCCTGCCCGCTCGTCGTGGATGAGGCATACGCCGAGTTTGCCGATGAGCACTGCATCGACTTGGTTGCGAAGTGCGAGAAGTTGATCGTGTGCCGAACGTTGAGCAAGGCATACTCCTTGGCGGGCTTGCGGTTCGGATACCTCGTAGCGTCGCCGCATCTCGTCGAGCAGATGATGAAGGTCAAGGATTCGTATAATTGCGATGCGTTGTCGATCGCGGCAGCGGCGGCGGCGATTGCCGATGAGGACTGGCTTGTTGAAAACCGGCGTAAAATCCTGGCCACGAAAGAACGGCTGACGCAGCGAATGCGTGCGATCGGCTTCGATGTGCCGCAGTCGTATGCCAATTTTACGTGGAATACCCGCGGAGATAGGCCGGTCAAGCCGATTTACGAACATTTGAAGCAAAACGGCATTTTGGTTCGTTATATGGACTATCCCGGCTGGGGCGACGGCCTGCGGATCAGTGTGGGAACGGATGAGCAGACCGACCGGTGTGTGGATTTGATTGCGGAATTGATTGAGGCGTGAGGGCGAGTACGGGAAACTACACGCGACAGCACGCTCCCAACCGCTGGATGCTCTCCGCCAACTGCTGCGAGGCCGATGCCGCATCGCTCGCTTCCTGCCCGCTCCGATGCACCAAGCCCGACGCTTGACCCAACCCCTGCGAAATCCCCTGCATTTGCGATAACTGCTCCGTCGATGTCGCTTCAATCTGCGAAACCAGTTTTGTGGCACCGTCGATCAAATGCGTAATCTCATCCAATGCCGCTGCCGTCTGATTCGCGATACTCGCTCCGCCAAGGATCTGCGTATTACTCGATTCGATGAGCGTTGCCGTCTCCTTTGCCGCTTTCGCACTTCGCGATGCCAAATTGCGGACTTCTTCGGCAACCACCGCAAATCCTTTTCCGTGCGTTCCCGCCCGAGCCGCTTCGACTGCCGCATTCAAGGCCAGCAGATTCGTTTGGAATGCAATTTCGTCAATCGTTTTGATGACCTTTTTCATTTGCTCCGACATTTTGCAAATGTCATTCATCGAGCCGACCATATCGCTCATTTGTTTTTGCCCATTTGAAGCGGCATTGACGGCATCTTTTGTGAATCGGCTTGCTTCCGAGGCGTTTTTGCCGTTTGATTCCGTCAATTCGTTCGTTCGGGCGATGCGTTCCGTAACTTCGCTGATTTGGCCGGATGATTGCTGCATTCCCTGCTGCAGGGAATTGGTCGCCGAGACGATCCCCTCGGTTTCATGCTGCGCTTGCTTGACAATCTGTTCCGCTTCGTGCAACTGATTCTGGATGGTCGTTTGGAGCGTGATGTCCGTAAAGACTTGCATCACGCCGACATCACGCTGTTTCGCATCCGTCAGCCTGCTCGTTCGGACTTCGTAGAGCCCGTCTGCGATTTTCTCCTTCTCCACATTGCTCGATCGTTTGCCCAGGGCTTTGATGGAGGAGTCGATGACGTCGATGTTCCGATCCCTGGCGGCTTTGTTTTGTATGGATTTCCGGGTATCTTCGTCATACAGCAATATCGGCGAGGCCAGCGATTCGAGAATCTGTTCCCGAATGTGTATCTCGTATTGCGATTGCTTCGTCAGCGAACGCTGCCAAATGTATGCGACCACGAAGATCGACGCGAGCACGGTAATCAGCGTATATCGGTAACGGCCATCCAGCGAGCGGAGTTGTGCCGTCTCGTCTTTGAGCAGACCCTGTTGCAAATCGGTCAGGGCTCGTGTAAAATCAGTGCTGTTCTTTTGTACGAGTTGCGTTTGCTCCATCGCACGGTCTTGAAAACGCCGCATCGAACCGTCGGCAACATTTTTCGGCATGACGAGCCGGATTTCCCAGCGTTGCCCGAGCAGCGAGAATTGCGATTCGAGCGATGTTTCGGTTCGGCCATCGACGGGGACGTTTCGGCTTCCGATGATGGCATTCGGGTCGCTGGATGCCGCGATTTGTCCTTCGGGCGAAAGCAGATAGGCACGCCCGCCGGTTTGTATGCCGTTTTGGAGAAGCGGATTTCCGCGGAGAACTTCCCGAAGCGATTCGGAGAGCGTGTCCGTTTGAATGTCAATTCCGCTCACTCCCAGCGACTGAAAACGGTGCCGAATCGGCGTCGATATGGAAATGACATGCACTCCGCCTTGGCGGTTGGGTTCGGAAATGACGGTTCGGCCTGCTTGGATTGCATTGATATAGGCCGGTGCGGTATCGGGATTAGGGAATTCATCCGTTGCGATGAGTGCGGTGCCTGCTCGTCGGCTCAGGGCGGAGAACCGATCGACGGCATAGAGACTGAAGGCTTTCGGTTCCCAGCAGAGCCAGGCGGACGCGACATCGCGGTTCTGCTGGACAATCTGGAAAGTAAGGTCTTTGAGGAATTCCCGTGTCTCGAGTTCCTCGGCACTCGGCTCGACGGCGTCGACGGCGTCTACGGCATCAACGGCAATGTCGGCATCGGCATCGTCGGCATCGGCAATGTCTTCCAACTTCTCCAAAGAGTCGGGAACGGGGAATTCGGCTTCGTCGGACGCGAAGTTCCCGGATTCTTCCCCCAACGCTTCCAAATCCGCGATTGTTTGCTCCAAACCGGCCAGGATTTCCGGCGTGATGCGGTCATCCAGCGTGAAAATGGGCGGCGATTGCGCAAGGCTATAGTCAGGCAACTCCGATACGGCTACAATGAACATCTCCGTATCTTTCGGATCGCTCACCAACACATACTGCACTTGGAACGGTTGCCGACTCGGCCAAATCGCTTCGCTGTCGCCGTTGCGTTGCTTTCGGTCAAGGTTCAATTTCTCCGTCGCACTCGTCAGGGCCAACTGCTGCGACATGTTAATGTAGGTCTCGAAATCGCCGCGGACTTTGTTTGTCAGCGATTGCAGGCTGATTTGCAGGTTTTGGTCGATTTGCGTTTTGAGGGTTTCTTCCGCGAGGCGTTGTTGCCGTTCGATGAGCGAGATAAGGCTTTGGGACGCATCGGCATTGGTGCGTGTGATGGCCTGAAATTGATTTTCCGTCGAGATGGGTTTTGATTCAATAAAAATACCGCCGGTCAGGAGGCACGCGGCAACGACGGCGCAGACGGCAACGAGGGCAAAAGCGATTACAGTAATAGAAAGTCCTTTGGTTTTCATTGGTATTCTCCTATTTTGACGTATCTGTTAAAGCAGATGGCGTACGTAATTTGGGCAATGTCCGGCAACTTTTCTATCGGCACGAATCTTTTCCGCAATTTACCTGTTTTTAACATTTTTGCCAAATTGCCCAGAGTGCAAGAATTGTGCGCGCAAGAGCCGGGGGCGTTAGCCCCCGGGTTCGACATATGATATTCTTTGATAGACTCACCCGGGGGCTAACGCCCCCGGCTCTTGCGCTTGTTTGTGTGCGTGCGAGTGCATTTCGTGCCGAATGTGTCGATTATACCGGCACCGGTTTGCGATTTTTGCCGAAATCCCCCGTTTTTGCTAGATTTCCCCGCTTTACTCCCCTATAATCCCCATGATGCCTAGGTTCCGCTCAAGCAAATAAACGGAACTTTTGCACGCATTATGCCGATATTGACTCAGTGCGCTAACCCCCCGATTACGCCATGACAGGATTACAACTCAACGTCGGACTCATCTCCGGGATCAACTTCGTTGAACTCGTGGATCAACTCGTGCGCATCGACTCCATTCCGATGGAGAACCTGCAAGCACGCACCGACCGGCTCGCCGCCGAAGCCAATGCCCTCACCGACCTGATGGCCCTCTTCCTGACGTCCTCCTACATGATCCGTAGGCTCAATAACGTCACGCCCTTCCGCATGACCGAGGCGACCAGCAACAATCCCGACCTCATTAGCGTCTCCCGGACCGGGAATCCGCCCATCGGCAGTTACACCTTCACCCCCCTCCAAATGGCATCCGCCCAGCAAAGCGTCGCCCAGGGCGTTGCCAGTGCTTCCGAACCGCTCGGGAAAACCGGAACCATCACCATCGGGAAGGGCTGGTCCGTCGAAAATGACATCGAACTCAAAGACCTCAACGGCGGGATGGGTGTCGAAAAAGGCACCATCCGCCTCATCGACGGGAACGGCGTTCGGGCAAATATCGACCTCCGGCAGGCTATGACCGTCCGCGATGTCATCAATGCCATCAACGAAAATCATGACATCGACATCGTTGCCGAACTGAAAAATGACCATATCATCCTCCGCGATGTGAGCGGCGGAACCAGCGATATGATCGTCCAGGAAGTTTCCGGCGGTTCAACGGCCGCTTCGCTCGGGCTCATCGGGAACGGCGTGGCCGTCGACGCGGATGGGGTGCTCCGCGGAAATACCATCTGGCGACTCGGCGAACGCATGAGCCTTTCCCTCCTCAATGATGGACAGGGACTCGTCTTCGACGATATTGCGATTGATCTTGCCGTACTCTGTCGGGATGGTTCGCGGGTCAACGTCGATTTCTTCCGCATGACCACGGAAGCCGAACGGCAAGCGGGCGCGCCGAACAACATCCGCGAAATCACCGTCGGCGATTTGCTCAATACCATCAATAATTCCTTGGATACCGGCGGGGCTGCCGGGAAAATTAGCGCCCGAATCAGCGATGATGGGAAAGGCATCGTCATCGAAGACAACACGGTTGGCACCGGGTATACCGCAATCATGCAAGGAGTCACCAACAACCCGATTCTTCACATGCTCGGGCTGGCCGACAGCAATAATCGGGGCATGACCACGCAAACCACGATGTTCTCCGACCTGCTTGCTCGCGTGCAGGTGGTCAATCCGGTGGAAGTTGCCTTTACGAACAAGGCGGGCGAGCGGCATGTCATCGAAATCACCCGGGAAGACCTGTTGGACTTTGAAGCGATGGGGGCACAGCGAGCATATGGGACGAACGCCCTGGCCCTGGCCGTCATTGCCGGCAGGTTCAACAGCAAATTGAGCGAAGCCGGAGCGGATATTACCTTGAGCGTCAACAGTACCGCCGACGGATTCAGCCTCGTTGACCGGTCGGACGGGCCGGGCACGACCACAATCGAAGACCTCAATTTCGATTTAGCCTCGCGGCTGGGATTGACCGGCATGAACACCACGGAAGGCGTTACGGCACTGGTCGGGGCGATACCAGGCACGATGCGGTTTTGGGACAATGCCGGAAATTTTGCCGACATTGAAATCTCCCGGGAAGAATTGGACGACATCAAGACGGCAGAGGATCTGGAAAAACTGTTCAGGGAAAAACTTACGGGAACGGATGTCGAAGGCAGCATCATCATCGGGCTCAATGATGATGAAAATGCCGTCACGTTTACGATCGAATCGAATGGGACGACCAGTTTCGCACGCATTTTCGACATTAGCGGGAACATTGCCACCCGGCTGGGATTGAACACTTCGCAGGCAACCCCTGTCCAGGATGCCCTGGCTGACCTCAATATCACGCCGGGCGATATTAGTTTTACTAATATGCTGGGGGATACGCTCGATATTTCAATCGACCAAGCGGAATTGGACGGCATCACGTCGATGCAGGGATTGGCAGACCTGTTTAATGGGAAATTGAGAGTACCCAGCACGGACCCGGACGCAGACCCGGGGACAACGGTGGCATTTAGCGTTCAAGCCCGCGTGAACGGGGCGGAAAACGGCCTCATTTTTACCGATAGTTCATTTACCTCCGCACCTCTATACGAATACGACCCAGATGACCCGGATATTCCCCCGCCGGTCTTTGGCTCGGTGCAGATTTTCGATTTGAGCGGCGATTTCGCCGAAAAATTCAAATTGGATACCGCAACGGAAATGACCGTGTTTACCGCGTTTACCACGAACCCGGATCCTGGGCCTGGGCTCACGGGAACAGGCCCGATCGCCACACCCGGCGGAATCCGATTTACGGACCGAGCCGGTAATGTCGTTGAGTTTGAAATTACGGATGCAGATTTAGATGCCCTGACGGATGTTGACAGCATTGCGCAACTGTTCAATGACAAAATTGATGGGGAAGTCTCCATACGGGTTGATGTCAGCGGGGGTAGGCTCACCTTCACGGATTATACCAACCCAGCGCACTTCGCGGGGGATGGCCCGGATTACCCCTGGAATGTGCAAACGTTCAGCCGTACGGACGATGATGGCGTATTGCTATTCGGAGAGTCCAATCTGCCTGACCTTTTGGGTATCAGCGGCGGAACCAACTCCAACCAACTGGCGGTAACCGTTGCCGAAACCCGAATGAGCACCACGGGACTCGAGATCACCCGCGAATTTGAGACCCGAGCCATCGAGATTCAAACGGTATCGCACGGCGGGAAGGTTCAATCGAATGTCATCCAAACGCGGAACCTGCTCGGCGGGTTGGATACCGTCTTGATGTCCTCGCTCAATGCCGGTAGCGGCCTGGCCGGGGAGTACGGAGTCAACCCGTCCGTACCGGGAGCCGTCGAAATCCAAGACCGGTCGGGCAACAAAGCCGCACTCAACTTTTCCTACGAAGACATCAAGTCCATGCAAACGCTGGGGCAAGCGGTCTCGCTGTACAACCAAAAAATTGCCGACCACAATGCAACAGTCGCGGCCGAGGAACGCGTCGGCATTACGGTCCGAATCAACGACATGAAAACCGGCCTGGAAATCGTCGATACGACGGGTTCCTCTTCGCATAACCTGATTTTCCGGGACGTCGTCGAAGACCTCGTGCTGCCGGAAATCCCGCCGCTGGATGGAATATCCGGCGGCGATGGTTTGGCCAAGTTGACATTTCAGGATACCAACCTCATGAATGGGTTTTCGTTCGCCTTCACGACGACCGAAGACCCCGTTTTTGCGAACAACAAGTTTACGTTCTACATATCGCCGGAAATCGCTGCCGAGACCGACGATAATGTTCGAGATACCTTGCTCCGCGAGTCCATCAACACGCAAATTGTGGATTTATGGGACCGATTACCCGATGCACACCAGTCGCATACCCCGCCGATGGTCACGTTCCCGGCGGGCACTTCCGCTTTGGCCTTGATCGATGCGGCCAGCGGGGCCGAAACAAGAATTGCCGAAGGCGTACCCGGTGCCCAGATGGGCGTAACGCACTTTCCTGGACAAACGTTTGCCGCCGCGATCAACCCGCGGATTGCCTCGAATTTCGGCCTGAATATCGACGAGGCCAATTCCCGAGTCAGCGGAACGAGTCTAAACCGGCAGGTCGTTTCCTTCACCACACCGCTTTCCGAACTCAACGGCGGTGCTGGAGTCAATATGACCAACGGGGCATTCTCCATCGTGGACAGCAGCACGATGATTCCCAACCCGAATTCGGCCGAACGCAATGCCCGACCGATGGTCCCTGATGTCAGAACGATTATCATCGACCCGGAAAGACACCGAACCGTCGGCGATATTATCAATGCGATCAACCGGCAGAATCTGGCAATTCGCGCATCGCTGAACCAGACCGGCGATGGGATTATGATCGAAGAACTCGGCGGCGGGACGGGAACGTTTTCGATTTACGACTCGACGACCAATTCCCAATTTGCCGCAAGTCTCGGCATTGCCGGCTCCGTCAGCCCGTCGCAAAGGGATGAACTCGGCAGGGGTATCATTACCACATCCGAAACGCACCGCATCGAAATTGTCGCGACCGATAGCCTGAATGACGTTCGGGACAAAATCAACGCATTGGATTCCAACTATGCGGCATCCATCGTGAATGATGGTTCGAGTGCTCCATTCCGGCTTTCGGTTTCGAGCAAAACGACCGGCGAAGCCAGTGCCTTCAATATCGACCTGTCCGCACTCGGCCTCTCCACGGTAACGATGACCGAAGCGAAGGACGCCAAAATGATTTACGGCGATTCCAATACGGCAAACAGTTTGATTTTGACATCCAGCACGAATTCATTCCAGGGAATCGTCGAGGGAATTGATATGACGATCAACGGGACATCGAATACGCCGGTTACGATCACCAGTGCCAGTTCCAGTTTGGATGTGAAGGTCTCGTTGGAGCAATTCGTCGAAAACTACAATCGGTATCGGGAAAACCTGAACCTGATGATGACCTACTCGGTAGACTCGGATGGGAACATTCAGGTCATGGAAGACGGCGGTATTCTCTGGAACAGTGCCGAAGCGAAGGCTTTTGACCGGGATTTGACGCGGATTCTGATGCAAACGATTACGGGCGTGCCGGGAATTCGGACGCTGGCGGATTTGGGCATCACGATTCGGGGAAATCTCGATGACATCGAATCGGGCGCGAGCGGATTGCAAACGGGAATGTTGGCATTCGACGAGGACAAGTTCCAGGCGGCCTGGGATCGGGATCCAGAAGCCGTGCAAAAATTCTTCTTTCAGGAGCAGGAAATCCGGGACAACAACGGCAACACGATAACGATCAAGACGGGTTGGGCACAAAAATTTACAGATGTCAGCGATACATTGGTGGGTTCGGCGGATGGAAGCATTATGGGCAAGACGACGGCGAGAATTGATTCCCTGGATCGGTCGATTTCGCAGAACGACCAGCGGATTGCCTTTATGAATGAGCGGCTGGAGTGGAAGCGTCAGATGTATTTGAAGCAATTTTACGCGATGGAGCAAGCGATGGCAAGAATGACGTCGGACATGAGTGCGGTGGGGAATTTGTCGAGTGCGTGGGCTGCGAATAGCAGCAACGGTTAGTCGCGGCGAATTTGCTTGCATTTTGGACGCAAAACGGGATAATGGAACATGGATATTTCGTATGCGAATAGCAGAATCCGAAGGATTTGCACCGATGACAAGGCCGCCCGAAAGGAATTGGGGAAGTCGGGTGCGAGGATTTTGGAAACAAGATTGAGTCAAATGCGTGGTGCCCGATGCCTCGAAGACCTGCGAATGCTGCCGGGGAATTGGCATGAACTCAAAGGCGACCGCAAGGGGCAACTCGCTTGCAGTTTGCTGGGACGGAATCGGCTGATTTTTACCCCTGCGGACAATCCCCGACCGACCAAGCCGGACGGCGGACTCGATTGGTCGCGAGTAACCGCCGTCGAAAACATTGAAATTGAAGATTACCATTAACCGGAAACACAAGATGAGTACGACACTAAGCAAACCAAAATCGCGTGTGCCGAAACGCCTATCGCACTCGCCGAAATACATCACCATTTTGCCGGTCGGTGAAATGATCGACGAAAAAATATCCGAGATGGGGATTGATGTTGCGGAATTGGCCAGGCGTATGGAACTTCCTCTTGAAACGGTTGAGCAACTGATTCGCTTTGAGATTCCGTTGACGAGGGAATATGCAGAAAAATTGGAGCAGGCAACGTTGATGCCGGCCGATGTGATGCTGCACTTTGAAGCCTGGTCGCAAGAAAAATTCGCCTTTGCGATGGAGCATCCCGAAATTCCCGCCTATCTCGGCGAAGAAATGATCAATCGACCGAAAAAAAATGGAGCCAGAAGTTAGAATATCGTAACAGGAAGCGAAAAATTGGAGAAAAATAGAGGGAAAGGAGCATTCTAACTCCTCAAAAACATTATGCAAAACTTAGCAGCCCGACAAAACTACTTACAGGCCGAAGTGCATACGGCAACGCCGCAAAAATTGCAACTTATGCTCGTCGAAGCCGCCATTAAAAATATCCATCGCACCAAAAAAGCCTGGGAAGAAGAACGATTCGAAGCCGGTTTCGAATCGCTTTCCCTTGCCCAAGACATCGTTGCGGAAATCCTGTCGTCCGTCGATAAGGAAGGCAATCCCGAATTGGCAGGGAAAATTGCATCCATCTACGTTTTCATCTTCCGCTGCTTGGCCGAAGGCGGAATGACGCACGACCCGAAAAAATTGGATGATGCACTTCGCGTTTTGAATTCGGAGCGTGAGACTTGGCGGTTGGTCTGCGAAAAATTCGGCACATCGTTGGACGGCGACTCTTCGGCCCGGTTGGATTTATCGACGGATACATCATCGGCACCTGTTGTTCCGAAGGCACCGGCGAAGCCATCGGGCATAACGACATCATCATTTGGCCGACCGGCATCGAAGCCGTCGGCCCCTCCGCCGGACAAGCCTGCCGGAGGAATGAGTTGGGATGTGTAAGGGGGTGTGTGCAAGAGCCTCGCCCGCCAAAATCCCTACTCCGACGTCAACGCAAAATTAAACACGTTATTCCGCCGATTTGTATCAACCACAATCGGCTCCAGACCCGATGTGCGAACGTTGCCGTACCGCTCCGGTATATGAAACGTCGTCGGCGGTCTGCGACCACCATACATCATCATGTCCTCTTCCGGGGATGCTCCCCGTGGTATCGAAATTTTAGAGAACGTCACATCATACATTCCCGGCCTCGCCCCGCTGCCCGCCGGCGAACCGCCTGCCGTAACCGTGAATTTGCCGTTGGCATCGGTTACACCGCCCGCCGACAGTTGTTCTCCCTCATCGCGAGGAATCAATGTAATGCTGACGCCGTCAATCGGCTGGCCGTCAAATGTTACCGTTCCTTCGACGTAAACCGTCCCGAAGGGATTGTCTTGTCCGCCGCAGCCGGCAAAAAACGGAACTAATAAAATTGCAATAATGAGTGTGATACGCATAAGTTGATATGGGTTAAAAGGTTATGTTAGGTTGAGGAATCCGGGGCAACTGCAAGTTTCGCATTAGGGTAGGCTACGTAAAGGTAGGCAGCCGACCGCCGGGCGGCTGCGTGCGGTACTCCGCACATTGAACCTTCAAGTCGGCTTGCGCCGACGATGCCGCCCGGCGGTCGGCATCCTACCTTTTGCCAATGCGACCACCCCGGACGCTGTTAATATCCATCACAGCGAAACGCTTTGGGTACTGTTCACGGCACCGAGTTCGGCCCAAACGCCGTAACTGAACGTCCCGTTTTCATCCGTCGGCATCGACAACGGGTTGTCGCCCGGCGTTTCAGGAAGCGAACCTTGGAACGGATAGTGTCGGTGCAAGTTTTGGACGTTCACCGAGTCCGTAACAAAGCGTACGCTTCCGTCATGGAAGGACACGCCCACTCCGCCGGGATGCCGACTCGATGCGGACATCCAAGCGTAATCCCAACCTTCCCCGCAACTGGGGCTGTTCGGCGGAAGCAAGGTGAAAAACATAGATGCGCCAGCATAACTTTCCCAAGCGCGTCGGCCTCCCCAATGATCATCGACCCAGTTGTCCTGATTCGGGTCTCTGAACATCCCACCGGAGCCTCTTGCGTTTAAGCATAGTTGAGGCGGACGGTTGAAGTGTGCAGGAATGCTGCCAGCCAGGTTTTCTTTGTAGCGGTTGGTTCGCGAATTGCTGAAAATAATTCCCTCGCTGAATGCGATGGTATTGCTGGTTCCGCTGGAAATCACGGTGAAGGTGCCCGGTCGGCTTCCCACGCGTAACCAACTACGAGGCATGTTGAGATGGTTACGAGAACCGAAATAATTAATGGTGTTTTCAGCGTTTCTGTCCAGTTCCCCACCGGTATAAGTAGGAGCAAGGAAAACGTTCGTCGCATCTCTTCCAGCCAAATCGCCGCGGGAGCCGCGATAACTTGTGTAGGCCATCGTGGTATCAGTTCGGTTGGAAGTCGTGTTTCCATCCGAAGGGCAAAGGAGAACCGCAACCGGAGTTCTGGCTGCGACTCGCTGCCCCATTTCCCAGCCGTATACTGCGTCATTCCCGTGACCTCCGAAGTGCTTCGTGCCGATTAAGGCATCGTACAGAGCATTTTGTTCGATTTGCGGGAGAAGGAGCGGCAGAAAACCAACGCGGATCAATTCGCTTGCAAGTACGATCGGGTCGAAGGCCGATGCGGGAAAGCGGTTATGGGTATCGTGGAAATTGTGTGTGGCAAGCGTGATTTGCTTGAGTTGGTTGGTGCATTGCATGCGTCTTGCGGCTTCGCGGGCGGCTTGGACGGCGGGCAAGAGGAGTGCGACGAGCATGCCGATGATGGCAATGACGACGAGGAGTTCGACGAGGGTGAAGCCTCGTTTGCGAGTGGAAGTGAGCGTTTCGTGTTTCACTAAATTGCCCCCCCCCCCCAGTTTAACATTTTGCGGCGATAATCTTGCATGCGTTGGTGCTCCTTTTTGTTTGACGATATTGTAATAACAGGCAGTGTAGCATGTTAACGCAGGAATGTCAACTGGGAGCGAGTGTGCGTGCGCTCCACCTTTGACACCCGTGTCGCAAAAGGGTCTTTCTCCTCACATCCGACAGAAATCCTGTATACTATAGCAAGAACAACACGGAACACCAATCGCCGTCGATCCGCCAAGATAATAATCACGCCGTGCCACAACAACGCTTTCGCATTCGATTCAGCAAATTAGATCGACTCAAGTTCATCGGACACATCGACTTACTCCGAACGCTTGAGTCACTGTTCCGACGCGCGAGGTTGCCGATTGCAATGAGTTGCGGATTTCATCCCAAGTTGCGGATGAGTTTTCCCTGCGCACTCGCCCTCGGATTTGAAAGCGTTGACGAAGTGCTCGAATTGACAATGAACGACGCAGCCGATCCGATTGAGGCCGATTCTCTGCTCGCCCAGTTGAATCAACATACGCTCGAAGGCCTGCATTTTCATTCGGCCCGTTTGCTCCACGACGGCGAAAAAAAGGCCCAACTCGCGTCGTCGATATTTCATATGACGATTCCGGCGGAGTTTCGTGAGCGAACGGCCACCCGAATTACGGCCTTTTTGGCCGAAACGTCGTTGCAGATTTCTAAAGTGAAGAGCAAATCGTCGGGCAAGTCTGTCGATGTCCGCCGAGCGGTTTTGCAAATGTCGTTGGATGCTGCGTCGGGCGAATTAGTGGTTGAATTGCAGCCGCAGCCGGGCCCCGAGGCGGGCGTCAAGGAAGTCCTGGCGGCACTCGGCCTCGAAGAGGAACTGTTTAAGACGATTTTTCCCAAACGTATTCGCTGCCGACTGGCCGAAGATGCCGCAACCCGCTGAAATTTCTTCAACTTTGACCTCGGAATTGCCGATATAACCGTTGCAATCAGTCCTTTTACAACGGGAGCATATCCAATGGCAGGCATTCACGAAGTTGACTCTCTCTTGCATCAAGTACGGCGCACAGCCCGGCAATTTCGATTTTCCGAAGATGCCGCCATTTCTCAGCAGATTTTACTGTTCGGCGACTGTTTTTACGGTTATCGCTTTGTTGCGACAGAATTTACGGCCGTTTGGTCGGCAGTCGAACAAACGTTCAAATTATTCGACCATACCAATCAACTGCTTGGCGTTTTTCCCGCATTGGAACTTGCAGTTGAAAGCACCGGCGATATGATTTCCGCAACGACGCAGCGCAAGGTGGCCTGATTTATGGTATAAATGTTCCGATATGCTGAACGAACGCTTTCTAACTCCCCCAAATGCTCGTTCCCGTCTCGCTCGGTTCCCGAAGTTATGAAATTGCCGTCGGAAGCACTTGCTTGCACGACGTCGGCTCGCTCCTCGCCGGTTTCAAACCCGTTTCGTCAGCAATCGTCCTGACCGACGAAAACGTCCATCGCTTCGGCTACGCCGAACGCGTCGCGGCATCGGTTGCCGAGGCTGGTATCAATGTTCATGTCCTTTCCGTTGCTGCGGGAGAGCAAAGCAAAACGATTGAAACCGCAAACACACTCTGGGAATCGCTTCTTGAAGATGCCGTCGACCGCAAAGCCGTCCTGCTCACCGTCGGCGGCGGCGTGATCGGCGATCTCGGCGGCTTCGTTGCGGCAACGTACGCCCGGGGAATTCGGTTTTTCCAGGTTCCCACCACGCTTCTTGCCCAAGTTGACAGCAGTGTCGGCGGGAAAGTCGGGATTGATTTGACTGCCGGAAAAAATATGGTCGGTGCGTTTCACCAGCCGCTCGGCGTGTTGGTCGATACCGAAACGCTCCAAACCCTGCCGGAAGAACAGTATTTAAGCGGACTCGGCGAAGTCGTCAAATACGGCGTTTCGCTCGATGCCGGCCTGTTTCAATTTATCGAAGATAATATCGAACCGATCAAACGCCGGGACAATATCGTCCTGCAAAAAATCGTTGCCGAATGTTGTCGAATCAAAGCCCAAATCGTTGCCGAGGATGAATTTGAAACGACGGGCCGACGGATTTTGCTGAACTATGGACACACATTCGGACATGCGTTTGAGGTGTTGAGCAATTATGCGATATTGCATGGCTTGGCGGTTTCGATGGGAGCGATTTGTGCGGCTCGGCTTGCGTTGCGGCTGGGTTTGGTGGATGACGCGTTTTTGGAGCGTCAAATTGCATTGCATTGTGCATTGGATTTGCCGACGGAGTATCCTGGGGTTTTGGAACGGGAGCGTGCGATTGAGTTAATGCGTCGGGACAAGAAGTCGGAGTTTGGCAGATTGCGTTTCGTATTGCCGACGGATTTGGGCCGATGTCGGGTCGTCGAGGGTATCGAGCCGCATGATGTGTTTTCGTAGACGCGTTCGGAACTGTCATTGCGGCGTGAGGCGGAAGCCAGACATTGCGATTGAGATGGTGATCTTGCCTGTCAACAGCCGAATGCAAAGCCTTGGATTGCTTGACAATCACGCTATCTGACATAAAATAGTGTCCAGTACATGCCCTTTTACAACACTCCCAAACCTGAAACGCCGATGATGCGGCAGTTTCACGAAGCCAAAAAAGCCTGTCCCGAAGCCCTGCTCCTCTTTCGGCTCGGCGACTTTTACGAAACGTTCCTCGATGATGCGAAAATCGCCGCCAAAATACTCGGAATCGCCCTCACCAGCCGAGATAAAGGCCCCAACGGGATGCCTATGGCCGGTTTTCCACACCACCAACTCGACTCCTACATCGCCAAAATTATCGCCGCAGGATACCGAGTTGCCGTCTGCGACCAAGTCGAAGACCCCAAAAAAGCAAAAGGAATCGTCAAACGGGCCATCACTCGCATCGTTTCCGCCGGAACTGTTACCGAAGAAACTCTCCTCAATCCCAAAACGTTTAACTACCTCGCCGCCGTCTGCCAAGACCACCGCGCCCCGAAACTCGGGCATTTTACGGAATTTTGGGGACTCGCCTGGGTCGAACTCTCGACCGGAGATTTCTTCGCCGCAACCGTTCCCCATCACCAACTGCTGGAACACCTTGCCCGAATCGCCCCCTCCGAAATCCTGCACAGCGACAAAGGCCCCTTTAACCTGTTGCCGGAAAACTCTATCCTCCTGACCAAACGGCCCGATTGGACCTTCGGTTTTCGGACTGCACACGATACCCTCCTCAAACACTTCGGCACCACGACGCTGGAAGGCTTCGGTTTCGCCGAAGAACCGGCCAAAATACCGGCAATTTGCGCCGCCGGGGCAATCATTGACTACCTCAACGAAACGCAAAAGCAGGCCTCCACGCAGATTGATGCCCTCATCCCCTATCAAACCGGCTCGCAACTCGAAATTGACGAAGCAACCCGAAAAAGCCTCGAAATTACCTCCACAATTCGCGGCGGACATCGGCACGGCTCGCTCATCGGCGTCCTGGATCAATGTATTACTCCGATGGGTTCCCGGCACTTCGGCGATGCAATGACAGGCCCGCTGACCGATATTGAACTCATCGAGGAACGGCAAGACGCCGTCGAGGAATGTTACAAAAACGATGCACTCGTCTCCGCAATCCGCGAACAACTCCGCAAAGTGCATGATTTGACGCGGATTTTGACCCGGGTATTGCAAAACCGATGCACGCCGCGCGACCTGGCGGCAATCGCCCGAACGCTTCGGGTATTGCCCTTTTTCCGCGAAAAACTTGCGGAAACGGCCAGCCTGAGACTGCAAAAAGTCCGGGCCGACATTGATCCCTGCGAAGATTTGGCGTTGCTCCTTTCCGAGGCGTTGGAGGATAATCCGCCGGTGCTCGTTCGGGAAGGCGGGTTCATTCGGCCTGGCTTCAACAGCGAACTCGACGAACTTCGCGCTTTGCAAACGAGCGGCAAGGATTGGATTGCCAAATATCAAGCGTCGGAAATCGCCCGAACGGGAATCCCAACCCTGAAAGTCGGATTCAATGCCGTATTCGGCTACTACATCGAAATTACGAACACGCATCACGCGAAGATTCCGGCTGATTATATCCGAAAGCAAACGCTGAAAAATGCGGAACGCTACATCACGCCGGAACTCAAAGAGTATGAGGAAAAAGTCCTGACGGCCAATGAAAGGGCAATCGCCCTGGAAATGGAAATTTTCGAGATGCTCCGGGCGAAAACCTGCGAATACAGGCCGGTTTTGCAGAAAATATCACACGGGATTTCCCATCTGGATGTGATCACGATGTTTGCGGTGATTTCGCGCGAACGGGGATATTGCCGGCCAAAATTGGTCAAAGAGCCGATTTTGCACATTATCGACGGTCGGCATCCCGTGTTGGACGTTTTGGGCCCGGCGGGAACATTTGTCCCGAATGATACCGTGATGAATTACGATGAAGGACAAATCCAACTGATTACCGGCCCGAATATGGCGGGGAAAAGTACATTTATCCGCCAGACGGCATTGCTTTGCATTATGGCGCAGGCCGGTTGCTTTATCCCGGCGCGTGAGGCGGTGATTGGAATCAGCGACAGAGTTTTTGCCCGAGTGGGCGCAAGCGATGAAATCGCTCGGGGACACAGTACATTTATGGTCGAAATGACGGAAACCGCACGGATTCTCCATCAGGCAACGCCGCACAGTTTGGTGATTTTGGATGAAGTCGGTAGGGGAACGAGTACGTATGATGGATTGTCGTTGGCCTGGGCGATTGTGGAGCATATTCATGAGCAGATTGCGTGTCGCACGCTGTTTGCGACGCATTATCACGAGTTGACGGATTTATCGAAGGTGTTGGAGGGCCTGCAAAACTTGAATGTTGCGGTGAAGGAGGAGCGTGGGGATGTGGTGTTTTTGCACAAGATTGTTCCGGGCGCGGCGGACAAGAGTTATGGGATTCATGTGGCGAAGTTAGCGGGCGTGCCGGGTTCTGTGGTGCAGCGTTCGCAGGAGATTTTAATTGAGTTGGAAAGAGAGCGTTCGCGAGATATTAGCCGTTCTGCCTTGCGGGGCGCACCGGAGCGTGGTGGTCGCAAATTTTCATCGGGCGCGATGCAATTTTCGTTATTTGGCGTGGATGATCATCCGGTCATATCGGAGTTGCAGAACATGAATGTTGACGAGTTGAAGCCGACGGAGGCGTTGCAGTTGCTCGCCCAATGGAAAATGCTGGTGTGACGGGACGCGTTTGCACACGTCCGCCATTGCGGGCATCGGAAGGGCTGGACGCTCCTCCGTCATCCCGGCGCAAGCCGGGAACCAGGGAAACGGAATACACGCCGCTCGGCTGGATTCCGGCGTGCGCCGGAATGACGATTTTTTGTCCAAAGCAAAAATGAACACGCTCTAATAACTCGTCAGCGGAATGAATCCCTTCGCACTGATAATATCATGCCCCTCTTCGGTCAGGAAAAAGTTGCAAAATTGATACAACGGCGTGCCCAATTCAGGGTAGCCGTCCGTGAATAAAAACAATGGCCGAGACAACCTGTACGTCCCATTGGCAATGGTCGTCCGCGTCGGCATCACGCCCTCATAACGCACCGCCTCGACGCCCCGCGTAACAAAACCAAGGCCCGCATAGCCAATCGCGCCCTCCGTCGTGCTGACCCGAGTGAACATTGCCGGATTCGAACTCACAAATTCAATCCGTGCACCCATCCTCTCGGAATCGATCGCCATTTGATGAAACACTTCATACGTTCCGCTTGCGGTATCGCGGCTGATTGCCACAATCGGCAAGTTGGGTCCGCCGAGTTCCCGCCAGTTTGTGAACTCGCCGGTATAGATTTTTTTGACCTGTTCCTTGCTCAAACTCCGTACAGGATTGGTCGGATGCACGATAAGGCACACGCTGTCCAGGCAGATTGCGAAGGGAACCAACATTCGACCAGCCGCGACGGCTCGGGTGTATTCATCGGATCGCATAAATCGGCTCATCATCGCGACATCGCATCGTCCTTCGACGAGGGCGGTTGCACCTTCGCCGGAGCCCGCTTTTTTAACAGAAAATCGAACGTCGGGCGTTTGGGCATTGAAAGCACTGACAAAGGCATCGACGACGGGGCCGACCGTCGTGGAGCCGTCGATACGGATTTCGCCTTGGGCGAAACTGGGCTTTGCCGACAGGCAAAGGGCTAAAACGCATAAACCGAGAATGTGTGTTTGTTTCATAGATTTGTCTTGTTATGGATTGAATTGGCACTCAATCTAACAGAACGGCATTAAAAATAAATAAGGGAATTATTAAAATTGCGTTAGGCAGATGCCGAATTGGCTGGACTCGCTTTCGTCATTCCGGCGTGTGCCGGAATGACACCGAACACGTCTATTGACAATCATCCCTTCATTTGCTATAAAATTGCCGGTACAATCCAACCATAGAGGCAGGTATGGGAGACAATTCTCACACTGTTCACTCAACGATGAAAACGGTCTTCGGGATTCCCGTCTCCACAGGAATCGCCATCGGAAAAGCATTCGTTCAAGCAACCGAAGGATTCCGTATTCCCGAACAAACTATTCCCGCCAATGCCTTTGAAGCCGAAATCAAACGGTTTCAAACCGCCCTCCAATTTGCCAAAGACGAAATCATCGTCAATCGCGAATCAACCAAAATCGCCCTCGGCCAAACCTTTGCCGACATCTTCGAAGCACAATTACAAATCCTTATGGAACCCGCCTTCCAAGGCGAAATGGAAGCGTTGATCCGCAACCGATTCTTTTCCGCGGAACACGCCGTAACCGCCGTTATGCGGAAAAATATGGACATTTTCCGCCAAATCGACAACAATTACATTGCCGAAAAGGTTAATGATCTTCGCGACATCGAAAAACGGCTCCTTCGGCATCTTCTCGGTGCCCGCAAGGAAGTGCTCGGTCAATTAAGTTCGCCGGTGATCCTGCTCTCCAGCAATCTCACGCCGAGCGAAACTGCCAATTTGGACAAACGGTTCATTCAGGCAATCGTTACCGAACAGGGCGGAGCCGTCGGGCATACCGCGATTTTGGCGGCGGCCCTCGAAATCCCCTGCGTCGTCGGAGTCGGGGAATTTATCGCCAAAGTCGACGGCGGCGATTTGATTATCGTCGACGCAAACAGCGGAAGCGTCGTAATTTGCCCTAATGAAGAGGTCATTGAGCAGTATCAAAAAATCCAGGATATTGAAACCTCCCGAATCGAATGTCTTGATTCGTACCGGCAATTACCCGCCGTAACGACGGACGGGACGATGATTGCAATTCACGCAAACATTGAATTCCCTAATGAAGCGGAAAATGCCATCCAACGCGGAGCCGAGGGAATCGGACTGTTCCGCACGGAATTTCTCTATCTAATCCAGGACAAAGACCCCACGGAAGACGAGCATTTTGAGGCATACAAAAGCGTTGCGGAGACGATGCAAGGCCGGCCTGTAACGATTCGGACGTTCGACTTCGGCGATGATAAAGCATTGGATCGGCTCGGGACCATTCGGGAGCATAATCCGGCATTGGGAATGCGCGGCGTGCGGTTGGCGCTGAAACGTTGGTCGCTGTTTCGCTGTCAACTTCGGGCGATCCTTCGGGCAAGCATCTACGGCGACTTGCATGTGATGTTTCCGATGATTTCGACGGTGAAGGAATTCCGTCAGGCCAAGCGGATGGCCGTACAGGAAGTGATGGATGAACTCCGCGAGGCTGGTATTCCTTTTAATCCAGACATTCAAATCGGCATGATGGTTGAGGTTCCTTCGGCGGTGGTCATGTTGGACCGGTTTTCGGAAGATGCCGACTTTTACAGCATCGGAACGAACGATTTAACGCAATATACATTGGCGGTCGATCGGGGAAACAGCGGCGTCAATCATTTATTTAATGTGGATGATCCGGCGGTATTGCGGATGATTTGGCATACGGTTCGCGTTGCGGGCCGGCGTGATATTCCGTTATCGCTTTGCGGCCAGGTCGGATCGAACATCTTTAACATCGTAACGTTGATTGGTTTGGGCATACGGACGATCAGTTGCGCACCGAGCAGCATTGCTCGGATGAAACAGATATGTCGGCATATCTCGCTGGACGATTGCAAGATGATCGCCCGCAATGCGATACGGATGTCGGAGGCCAAGAACATCCAAGATTATGTGAAAAATTCGCTGCAAAAGGTCGCGCCGGTGCTGTTCGAGCCGGGCTAATGCCGAAATGACGGTTTCCGAAATGCAAAAAAATAAACTCATGAAACACCTATTCCATTGCTTTTTAGTTACCTGGGCCTTGGTGCTGTGGCTCCCGTTGGCCATTGCCGACGCGGCGGAGATACGGCCGCCAAACATCGTCATCGTTTTTATGGATGATCTGGGCTATGCCGACATTGCTCCCTTCGGCGGAGATATTCCCACTCCGCACCTCGACCAACTCGCATCCGAAGGCCGCCGGTTTACCAACTTTGCCGTAACCTCAGCCGTCTGCTCCGCCTCCCGTGCCGCTTTGCTGACCGGCTGCTATCATCGACGAGTCGGCATCAGCGGAGCACTATGGCCAAACGCCGACATCGGCTTGCATCCCGATGAAGAAACCATTGCCGACATCGTGAAGAAAAAAAACTACGCAACCGCGTGTTTCGGGAAATGGCACCTCGGCGACCATCCCGAATTTTGGCCGCTTAATCAGGGATTCGACGAATTTTTCGGTATTCCCTACTCCAACGATATGTGGCCGTACCATCCCGAACCTAATATGGCACGGCAATTCCCGCCGCTTCGCCACATCGAAGGCTCCAATCGGCTTGATGAACCCATCACGGCGGAGATGCAGCGGAATCTGACAACCTGGTATACCGAACGGGCCGTGCAATTCATCGAAAAAAACAAGGACAAACCGTTTTTTCTCTATGTCCCGCACCCGATGCCGCACGTTCCGCTATTCGTCAGCGATAAATTTGAGGGAAAGAGCGGACATGGACTGTACGGCGATGTTATCCAGGAAATCGACTGGTCGGTCGGCCAAATTGCGGAGACGCTGCGCCGGTTGGAGTTAGGCAAAAACACGCTGCTCATCGTAACTTCGGATAACGGCCCTTGGCTGTCCTATGGGAACCATGCGGGCAGTTCGGGCCCGTTACGGGAAGGCAAAGGCACTTCGTTTGAGGGCGGCGTTCGGGTGCCGACCTTATTTTGGTGGCCAGGCCGAATCCCGGCGAATACGGCTTGCGATCAATTAGCCGCGACCATTGACATATTGCCGACGGTTGCTCATTTGGTGGGGGTGCCGTTGCCGGAAAGGAAGATTGACGGCAAGGACATTCGGCCATTGATTTTTGGCGAATCTGGTGCGAAGTCGCCGTATGATGAGGCAAATAATGCTTTTGCGATTTATTTCAATCGGCAACTGCAGGCGGTGCGAGATACTCGTTGGAAGTTGGTTTTTCCGCATCAATATCGGACGATGCGTGGCCAAACGCCGGGAATGGATGGTTTGCCGAGGCCGTATGCTCAGGGCAGTGCGGCATTTGCGTTGTATGATTTGGAGAATGACATTGGTGAAATGCGGGATGTATCGTCGGAGCATCCGGGTGTTGTCGAGCGATTGCGTGCTTTTGCGGATGCTATTCGGGCGGAACTTGGAGAGGGCACCGAGCAGGGTTCTGGCGTGCGTCCGGCGGGAAGCATTGCAGAATTGCGTGGAGCGAATTAGCGAAAGAGCCGGGGGCGTTAGCCCCCGGGTTTTTCGACATAGATATTCTTCGATAGACTCACCCGGGGGACGCCCCCGGCTCGTGCTCGCTATCGCCAAAGCACTACATCCCGCAGCACCGCATCGCGTTCCAACGTCAACGTGATCGGCTCATCCGCCGAAATCTGATGTATCCGATGCTCCACCGCCAAAAGCGATGGCGTAATCTGACCATTCACCATCACGATCAAATCGTCCGGTAAAATGCCCAACGCCGCTGCCTCACTGCCAGAACGCACCGAATCAACAAACGGCGGAGTCCGACGACTGACCGACGTGATAAACAAAATGCCCCAATCCTGAAATATCCGAATCGTGTCCTCGGGAATCATCTCCCGCTCACGCACCGTCTGTTCCGTGAAAAGACTTATACCGCCGTCCCGTTGCATCGCCTCCACAGCTCCTTCCAAAACATATGCCGGAATCGCAAAATTGAGCCAACTATGATTTTCATTATTCCGCAATTCCTTGCCGAGCATACCGAAAAATTTACCCGAATCCGCACAAAGCAACGCTCCGCCGCACGCACCCGGATTGTTCGTCGTAACATCCACAACAATAATATCCCCCTTGTACGGCGTCTCAAAAACGCCCCGACGAGCCGATAACTGCGTCAGTGCCGCTACCGCTCCCCGTTGCACCGTCGCCCGTTCATTGCCCTGGGCAATGTTGAAAGGATTGGAAATTGCGAAAATCGGCTGGCCAATATGCACCTTTTCCGTATGCACATTGCCCGGTTCATGCATCTCAAAATACGGCAAATCCGCACCGGAAATCTTGAGCAGGGCAATTTCAATGACGGGATCCGCTCCGACGAGCCGAGCATCGAATCGCCGACCATTGTCCAACACGATGACAATCGGATTCGCCTGCAATGCCGATGTCAATGCCGTCAAAATATAACCATCCGGCGAAATAATGATACCGGATTGATAGCCGTGAATTCCCGCAGCCGCCGCTCCGTAGATTTTGACGACTCGTTGCAAAGCGTTGTCAATAACGGGATTCGTTAGCCGTGTCGCCTGCGACGCGTTCGCCGGCCGAACAGCGTGCGTGTCGCGAGGCGATGCGGCAAACGGTTGCTCCAACTCAAACACGCCGAAGAGCAGTCGGCCATACCGGACTTCCATCGTGCCTTCGCCGAAATAGATCTCGCCGGGAAAATCAAGACTGCTCGCAAACATTTCAACGAGCGGTATGGCTCCACTATCCGGGTCCACATAGAACCGAACTTCGTTACCCCGCCAACTGACCGTGCAAACGTCGTACAATTTGGACAGGTCGCCGCCAATCGGTGCGGTGCCGGTGTAGATGACATCGTCGGCCAAATCTTCCAGCGTCAAGCGGCGGAGCAGATAGAATGCCGAGAAGAGGCCGCCGCTGCCTCTCGGGGCCTGGTAATGCGTCATTGGGTCAATCGCCGACTCCGCATTCCAATCTGCACTCCAAAACCCGCCGCCCGTCGGGAGCGTGTAATGGACGCCCAAATCGTCGATTCGGAATGAAAATGTATCCGGGCGGTCTTGCAATTTGCCGGTCAGTTCCCAGGCAGGCAACCGACCGCCGGGCGCCGGGCGGCGACCGACCTTCTGTTGCCAATTCTCCAAAACCCTTGCCAATTCCAAGCGGTTGAAGTAAAAATTGGCATATCCTCGGCGTTCCTCGTAGAATGGCCTGACGGCCTCGGGAATGTAATGCTCTTTTTGCCCGACGGCGATTACGGGCTGGCCGTCCTCGATTCTCCGTTCGGGAGCGATGGGCGGAGCGATCATTTTTTCGGTAATTTCGATGAGTTCGTTTTCGCCGTGCAGACCGCCGAGGCGAATGAGCATCTCGTGTCGCGTTCCATCCCGGCCCCGAACGGTAACGGGCAGACGCCAATCTTTTGGGAAAATTCCGACGAGATTTTTGAGCGTGTTGGCCGAATCGACCATCCGGCCTGCAAAGCGAATAATTTGGTCGTTGTACCGCAGTCCGTTTCGATAGGCATCGGAAATACTGAGGACATTATCAACGATGGCTCGGCCTTCGCGGTCGGTCGAAACGACGGCATTGAGCGTTGCGTGATCGACAATGCGTCCGCTTTTGAGGTCGCCGAGAAAGTATTGTACCTGGTTGCTGGACACGGCGTAGCCGATGCCGACGTTGACGCGTCCGCGTTTCTCAAAGGAGCAACGGCCTATGATTCCGATGATTTCGCCGCGGTCATTGAAAAGCGGTCCGCCGCTGTTTCCTGGATTGACAGCGGCATCGGTTTGAAGGCAGTCGGTGTATTCTAAAAATGTACCGGCTGGAAATTGGTATCGGTTCGTCCCGGAGATGATTCCCATCGAGACGCTGGGTCGGAAATCGGTTGCCAGCATAAAGGGATTGCCGATCACGATAGCAGCATCGCCGACGATGACGGTATCGCTGTCGGCAAAGGATGCGTACGGAAAATCGGTTCGTCCGAGGAGTTTAATGAGGGCAATATCGCCGACGGGATCGAGTCCGACGATTACGGCATCGTAGAGGTTTCCGTCGGCCATTGCGCATTTCATCGCAGGCCCGCAGGGTTGTACGACGTGAAAGTTGGTAACGGCATATCCGTCGGGCGAGATCACGACGCCGGAGCCCCCGCCCGCGTCGTCGGCTGGATTGGCCGGGAAAATGGAAACAACGGTTTGCATGGCTCGGTCGATGACATCATCGGCAAGGACTGATGGTGCCGCGAATAAGCAGGCGAGCAGCAAGAAAAATCGTCTCATAAAGCCCATTATAGAGTGCACAAGCAGGGGACGTAAGCCCCCTGCGCTGCACACCTGCGTTACACAATAATCCTACGTCAAAACGGCTCCGAATTGCCTTTGCAACAATTCCACGCAGCCCTGCACCAAACACTCCGGCGCACTGGCTCCCGCCGTGATTAACACCGTTTCGGTGCCCGAAAACTCGTGAATCGGTATTTCCTCGGCACTGTCAACGAGAAAAGAACGCACGCCCAACTTTTCCGCCTGCTCCGCCAATCGCCGCGTGTTGGAACTGGACTCGCTGCCGACTACGATCGCAATATCCGCTTTCGGACAGTGCTCCCGAATGGCATCCTGCCGACTCTGCGTCGCATCGCAGATATTCGACTGCGACGGGCCCACGATCTGCGGAAAACGCTCCTTCAATCGCTCGATTTGATGAAATGTCTCGCCAACCGCGAGCGTTGTCTGCGTCAGATAGGCCAGTTTATCATCTTTGTCAAACGAAAGAGCATTGATTTCCGCTTCGTTTTCGACGACCCAAATCGAATGGGGTGCTTCGCCGACCACACCGACGACTTCATCGTGATTGCGATGACCGAGAAGGATGATTTTGTATCCATTTCGAGCATACTCCAGGGCACTTTGATGCACTTTATCGACGAGGGGACAGGTCGCATCAATCGTTTGGAGGGAACGTTGGGCAGCGGTTTTGCGAATATCCGGCGACACGCCGTGTGCGGAGAACATCAGCCGGGCACCTTCGGGCACTTCATCGAGGGAATCGACGAAAATGACGCCCTTGCTGCGAAATGCGTTGACAATACTGTTGTTATGGACGATTTCGTGATAGACATAAATCGGCATACCGAACTGCGCGATGGCATTTTCCAGCGATTGTACCGCTCGTGTTACACCGGCACAAAAACCCCGAGGCTCGATCAATAAAATCCGCATCGCATGATGATACCCGGTTACAATGCGAACATAAAGGGGGCGATCATAAAGGGGCATGATCCAATGTCAATGCTCCCATTCAAGAATCATTTCCACGATAGCGTCGGGTTCCGTCATTCTTCCGGTGCCGGATTCGCCGCAACTTAAATTTCCCGATTCCGGTCCGATGAAAAACATTCCATCCGCACGCAACTGCTGCACATTCCGCTGCACTGACGGTTTGTTCCACATGACGTTATTCATTGCCGGAGCAAACAGGATCGGCTTGTCGAACGACAAAACGAGCGTGCTGACGAGATCGTCGGCAATTCCATTTGCCGCTTTGGCAAGGATATTGGCCGTTGCAGGAGCGATACAAAATAAGTCCGCCGGTCTTGCCAAGTCGATATGGGCATGGCTCATTTTGGCATTGAACATCGAATAATACACGGGCCGACCGCTCAAGGCCTCAAATGTCTGCGGGGCGACGAGTTTCGTTGCGGACCGCGTCATGACGACGCTGACGCCGAGGCCGTGTTGCCGAAGTCGGCTGACGATGGTTGCCGACTTATACGCCGCAATCCCGCCGGTAACGCCGAGGAGTATTTCTTTCATAGACCGCTAATATAGCGTAAAAACGGGCGATTGCAATTTCGCCGGACGGCTCGCTCTCATTAACAACGCCCCAGTGCAATTTGAAAACCGACCAGCACGAAAAAAGGCTGTTTTTCCCGTGCGTGCAGCGTCCAACCTCTTGACAGGCAGCGTATTTTCCAACATAATGGCCGTGTAATGAGCATTGAAGTTAAGAATATCACCAAGCATTTCGGGACGTTTACCGCACTGAACAACGTCAGCCTGCGAATTCCCGACGGCGAACTCGTCGCTCTGCTCGGGCCGTCCGGCTCCGGGAAAACAACCCTCCTGCGAATCATTGCTGGCCTCGAAGAATTCGATCCCATAGACGGTGCCGATATTCTCTTCAAAGGCGTCAGCGTCATCGGAAACCGCGTTGCCGAACGAAGAGTCGGCTTCGTCTTTCAACACTACGCCCTATTTCGACATCAACGCGTGTTCGATAACATCGCCTTCGGCCTCCGCGTCCGCCGCGGTGCCAATCGGCTGCCCAAAGATGAAATCAAACGCCGGGTGATGGAACTCATCAGTCTCATCCAACTCGAAGGCATGGAAAACCGTTATCCCGACCAACTTTCCGGCGGTCAACGGCAACGCGTTGCCCTCGCACGAGCCCTGGCAATTGAACCGAAGTTTTTGCTGCTCGATGAGCCGTTCGGTGCCTTGGATGCCCGAGTGCGGCAAAATCTGCGCCGCTGGCTTCGCCGTTTGCACGATGAAATTAAATTGACCAGCGTTTTCGTAACGCACGACCAGGAAGAAGCCTTGGAACTTGCCGACAGGGTCATCGTGATGAATCACGGCCTAATCGAGCAGGATGGGACGCCTTTTGAGGTCTTTCATCAGCCGAAAAATGCTTTCGTGATGGATTTTTTGGGCAGTGTCAATTTGTTTCATAAGCGATTGGGCGTCGGCGGGATTGTGTTTGACCCGCAGCACATGGTGGGGCAGAATCCATTTTTTGTTCGTCCGCATGAGATCGACATTTTGCCGGACAATCCCGACAATGAGGGAATTTCTGCAACGGTTCAGCGGATTCAACTGGCTGGAGCGATTGCGAAAATCGAATTGGTCGATGTCAATGAAAGGGAGATTTTCGTTGAAATGTCGCATGAAAAATATCAACAGCACCGTTTCACGATCGGCGATGCCGTGTTTGCCGTCCCGCAAAAGACGGTGCATTTCGATGCGTTGACGGAGCCTATCGCCTGACCGCAGCCTGCTCGGCTGGATGCCGGAAGGACGAAAGCGGGTTCACACCCATCACGCCGTGAAGGCTACAACGCATTCGGCTGGGCTGGTATAATCGGCGCAAAACTCGGAGCAAAGTTGGGTGCCGGATTACTCGCCGGAACGGGAATCGAATTGGATGCCGGGGGAATGATCGAACCAACATTGCCAGGCGGAGCGGAAACGGCCGAACTGCCGACACGCAATACGCCGTCCGCATGGGCCGTCTGGCGGTATTCCTCCGCACGGGCCACGATTTCCGCACCAGAAACCGCAGCGGACGGCTGCAAGTCGAATTCATAATACTTATGGTCGGTCAACTTACCCGGCAATAAGACTTCGGTAACAAAATCAACGCCGGGCCACTGAAACCAAGGGGTTGATACCGGCATCAACACGGTTTTCGTTTCGTAACCTTGCTTGACGACACGGAATTCTCTTTTGCCGTAATGGTCAAAATTGGTCGAAAACGGCGTCCGGCCGATTTCTTTTCCATCGAGCGAAACCGTTGCGCCAGGCGGATTGCTCATAATGGTCATCCTTCGCTGGACGCACCCGAAAAGGCTGGGCACAATCAATAAGACGATGAAAAAGTGCAATGTCCGGTGCATACCGGATGGTACAAAAATTGCGGAAAAAAATCCAGAGCAAACAAGACAAACTAAATCTCAGTGTTTACACAGCACGAAAGCCGGGAGGGTAACGAATTGCCGCAACCGGATCAACGATCCATCCCTGCATTCCGTTCCAATCCCGGCTTTCGTGGTGTATCCCAAATTTTTTGCAATCACAAGACACTAACTCAAATCCACTTCTGCTTTGGACAAAAAATCGTCATTCCGGCGCACGCCGGAATCCAGCCGAACGGCGCATATACCGTTTCCCTGGTTCCCGGCTTGCGCCGGGATAACGGAGGGGAGTTCAGCCCCATTCTGACATATGCACGAACGCACCGGATTACGCCGGATTACCCGAAATTTTTGCATCAATCTGCGTGATGACATCGCCGACCGTCGTGAGGTTTTGGGCCTCCGAATCGTCAATGTCGATGTTAAATTCTTCTTGAAATGCCAACAGCAACTCCGCGATTTCGAGCGAATCCGCTCCCAAATCGTTGGCGACGTCCGTCGTTTCCGTGATGGTGTCGGGTTCCCGATCAAATTGGGCTGCGATGATTTTTATGACGCGTTCTTTTGTATCTGCCATAGTGTGAATAGTTAGGTTAAGGTTGTGTGAAAATTTTCCAAAGGGCGCACGACGCGCCGCACAGGGTGCGACGGCGAACCTGCATTAACGGAAAGTTCCCCCCATTATACCACAGATTTGGAATTACATAATCATTCCCCCATCAATGGTCAAAACCTGTCCCGTAACGAAGGATGCCTCGTCGCTCGCAAAGTACAAGACCGCATTCGCAATGTCCGCGGGGCTGCCAAATCGAGCCAAGGGGATCCGGTTTTTGATTTCGGCCTTGTAGACTTCCGGCAACACGGCCGTCATATCGGTTTCGATAAAACCGGGGGCAATCGCATTGACGGTAATGTTTTTCCCGGCCAGTTCCTTCGAGACGGTTCGGGTAAAGCCGATGAGCCCGGCTTTCGATGCGGAATAATTCGCCTGGCCCTTGTTGCCGATGAGCCCGCTGATGCTCGTAATGTTGATAATTCGGCCTGATTTTGCCCGGCGCATCGGTTTGGTACACGCCCGCGTGAAGAGAAAGGGACCCCGCAGGTTGACGCCGATGACATCGTCCCATTCGGCATCTTTCATTGCTCCGAGCGGTACGTCCCGGGTGATGCCGGCATTGTTGACGAGGATGTCGATTTTGCCGAATTTGGCCAGAACGGCTTCGATGGTTTTGTCGACTTCCTCGGTATTGGCAACGTTGCAGGCGAAGCCTTCGACTTCGGCGGTGTGTTTTTTGATGGATTCGAGTGCTGTCTGTACGGTATTGGGACTGGTTCCGATGCAGGCGATTTTCGCACCGGACAGGGCGAGTGCTTCGCAGATTCCGAGGCCGATGCCTCGGGTCCCGCCGGTTACGACGGCGACGCGGTCTTGGAGATTAACGGTTAAAGTCATACGTTTCAGTATATCAGAAAGTTCCCCCAATGGCAATCGTCAGAGCGAATCCCAGATGGGCCAGAAATCGCATCCATCATTGTCTTGAGCAAACATTCTGTTAGAATCAGCGTATGGATAATAGCAGTAACAGCGGTATTATTAGTTATACCGAACAGGAAAGACCCCGATCGTCGCGAGTTTCGCAGGCACTCATCATCACCGCCGCTACGGTCATCATCTTGGGAGGTATCCAATTCGCCAGCGGACTCGTCGGTCCCATGTTGCTCGCCCTTTTCATTGCCGTCATCCTCCTCGTGCCGCTTCGCTGGCTCCAAACACGCGGTTGCCCCAACTTTTTGGCCTATCCCATCGTGCTGTTTTGCACCGTCGCACTCTTCGTCAGCGTAACCTTTTTTGTCGGACAGTCCCTGAACGACTTCATTGTCAAAATTCCCGACTACCGAGACAAATTTGTCGAAAAATATGCCGACCTCGAAGCACAGGTTCAGCGATACATCGACCGCCTCGTCATAGGCGAAATCCCCTTCGACAACATCTCGGAAGAGCCTGCTGATGAACCGGCAATTGCCAGCCCGGCGGCCAATGAACCCGATATTCCAGCACAGGAACCATCATCGGGCAGTCCGGCTGGTGCGGAAACAACGGACGAGGATGCTGAAGCCGAAAAAATGCCTATTGACAGCACTCTGCCGGTTCCGATTGAAGAAGTGTTTGAGCGTATCGGCGTCATCGAACAGAAAGATCAGTTGCCCACCTCGCTTGACCCTTCAGTCATTGCGTTTTGGCTTGCACGAATAATGCACTACCTTCAGGGGATGCTCGGCGGGGCGTTCCTCGTTCTGCTTTTTACGATATTTATGCTGTTTGAGGCGGCACACTTTCCCAAAAAGGTGAACCGTGCATTCGGAACGGACGGGCCCATCAATTTTGGGCATTTTCATCATATTGCCGAGGAAATCCGGCGGTATCTGTTTTTGAAGACATTGTCCAATTTGATGTCCGCGACTGCGGCGATGGCCGTCTATTTCGCCTTTGGCGTACCGGGCGCACTTTTTTGGGGAATTGTTGCGTTTTTCATGTATTACATCCCGAATCTTGGCGGGACGATCGCGGCAGTGATTCCGGGCATATTGATTTTTGTGGCGGCGGACATTTCGACCGTGTTGCTCTATGCCGTGTGCCTGCTGACGGTGGAATGTGCGATTGCCTACGGAATCGAGCCGAAACTGCTGGGGCATGGCTTACGGCTTTCAACGCTGGTGATTATATTGTCGCTATTTTTCTGGGGCTTTTTATTGGGGCCTATTGGGTTATTTCTAGCGGCCCCGCTCACGGTGATGGCGAAGATCATATTGCAAGCATTTCCCGAAACTCGTTGGATTTCCGTGTTTTTGGACGGCGGTCGGGAAAAATAATCATTGATAGGGGATCATTGATAAGGGATCATTGATGGAGCAAGAGCCCTCCGCTCTTGCGGCCTACTTCTCGGCGGCCTACTCCTCGATGATGCTTTTCCAAGCAAAACGCGTCAGGAAACTTTCGGAAACGTTGGCTTCCATTTCCTCAAACAGCGTCCACGGGACCGTAAAGGACATAAATTCCTTGCCCAACGCCTTCCGCATATAAAACCGAGCGGAAATGTCCGTCAAGCCGACGATCGCGCGCGGTGCTGGTTGCTCCGATTCATGAAAGGGATAAAGAGCAAACGTCATGCAGCCGGCACCAAAGGGAATGCGGACATTGTCGTTTCCATGCCGGGCATAGTTGGCAAGCACCGTCAGGGCCGATAACTGGTCGGCATCAACAAGGAATGTAACCAGTTTGGCCTTTGCACCAGGCAACAGTTTTTCCAACGGTTGGATCACCATATATTGGCCTTCTGCTTCAACGTTCGGCATCGAATCGACGAATTCGGCTGCCAATTCCGGCGTTTTCAAGAAGCCTTCTCCTTCGGCGAATTCTTGCACGAACAATTTCGGGACGCCGTGGGCTTTCATTTGTTCGATGGCGTGCTGGCCGTGTTCCCAATGTTCGTTGCCGGTTGAAAGGAAGCGTTCAAAACATTCTTTCCCGCCGGGAAATAGGTCGGGATTGAAGCCGGCCCAGCCGAATCCCCAGGAGGCCCCGGGACAGGTACAACTTGTTGCGGAGAAGTAGACGGTTTCACCTTTTGCGGCTCGGGCGATGGGGAGCATCACGCACATCCCGCCAGCCTCTCGGCTGTCGGCGGGCGGACTTTGGGCGTAGTAAGCGGCAAGTGGGGGAAAGCGAAGCGAAACGGCCTCGGCGATTGCTGATTTCATAAACATTCCTTTTTAGCATACAGTATGGCATACTATGGCGTGATTGCAAGCGGAGGGAGCGCCGTTTCCGATTGCGGCCCGAGAACGTTATGCTACAATGAGACTGGGTGGTTTTGGCATAAAATTCACCAACAGAAACAAAATGCAATGAAAACTTCTTGGATAACACCTTTTATAACGGGCATTCTTGTCGCAACAGTTGCCTTTGTGGTGCATTGGATTTTGGGCGATTGGGGCATCCGATCGTCAAGCAGTTCTACTGCCGCGATTGGTTACTTGTTCCTGCCGTTTACATCCATCATTGGGTCGATTCCGTTTTTTGCATTCGGTTTTTGCGCTCATTACGCCGTAGTGAAACTCCGCCAACGGGCACGCATCGGCTATTTTTTCGCAACAGTTGCCGGCGTGCTGGCAACACTTTTCATCGGCATATCAATCTATAACGTAACACTTTGGACAGCAGTGGACAGGGTCCGAACTATGCCGCAAGCCCAGCACGAAGCATTTCTCCAAGATTCATTTTGGCGAACGAACAAGTACGTTTTGGGTGCGCTACTGGAACATCCTGAACTTTCTGCGGAATCGCTCTATCGGATCGCAACGATTCCTTCGCCCGACTTGCATCAACGATTTTATGCACTACCTCCAATCATGGGTAAAAACACCCGGGGACTTGCCGTGATGCGTCTCGTGGTTTTGCATCCCAACGTTGATGAGCGAGCCTTGATTGAATTGGCGAAGAGTCCTGACCTGTATGTGCAGGGACAGGTGGCGGGGAACTCCAAAACCCCTGAGGAAATTCTACGGCACTTTTATACGATGCCGAGCAGAAACTATTTGATTGACTGGGGATTAGCCGAGAATCCGAACACTCCGGCGGACATATTGCACGAACTCGCGAAATCACACAATGAATACACTCGCCGCTCTGCGGAGAGAAATCTCGGCACTGTCGAAGAAGATTTGGAAGAGTAGATAGATATTCCGCTGGAGTGCTGGCTGGATGATGCTGCTATTGCGTTCTTAAGCAAGGGTACCTTGTGAATAGAATTGATCAGATGGACTGCGAGATGTTCATTGCAAAACTGCGATCTGCCGCCGAACTGATCGAAGTCCATTCCGTTGTCGATGTTTGCAGCGATCCAAAGGATAATTTCTTTCATACTGACAGGCGTTGTTGCCTAAAATGGCTCAAAATGCCAGGGCGTGTTTACTCTAAATTTATCAGCGTAACGGCAATGCTTGCGATGGCAACGAAGGCATTGTAGGTTTCATCGAGTTTGTCATGCCGAGTGAACGATCGCCGGAACTGCTTGGTATTGAAGAAGTTGCTCCCTACAGCACAACGCTGTTTATGCAGATTCTTACTGTGCCACCACGGTTTGATACGAATATGATCTACTACTCTCGCATGATGACAACCGGTATGGGAATATATGAAAATTCCGATTGGTCGGATATCAAGTCGATGAATTCACTGGATATCGAGTCGAGTTTGCAAGCAATCCGAATTTCTCCGACAGCACTACATGGAACGTTCCTGGCGGCAATGATACAACCACAATTGATATTATCAGCCTCACTATGGGACAACAAGACCACATCCGCATCATTGCCATTGGTGCTGGCAGTTATACCGTTCGTTAGTATCAGATTGTACGGTATATGAAATCACATATACCGCACGCGGTGAATCGCATAGACTAACTGTTTTGCGTTCGGCTGACACTGTAACTATCGGCGGCTTGGATGCTGGCACACGTTACGCATTTACTATCGTTGCCAAAAATGCGGACGGTAAGGATACAATTACGGCCAGAAACGGCAAGGAAAATCTTGCTACTTCTACTATCAGGGCAACGACGCAAGGTTTCACAGCTGCCCGTGCTGTGCCGTTCCTCAAACGGGCGTCGGCAACACCGGATACGGTATCGCTTTAATGGCGAGTACCAACTGCGAGAATGCCAGCGGGTACGACAATCAGTTATGTAGTAGAAGTTTTTCATGACACAAGACGAACGCAGCCTGTTACGCATGCTGAAATAGGAGAAGTAGTAGGAACTACTGTAACTATAACGAATTTATCTCCGAACACGCGTTATACATTCGTCGTGCGAGCATTGGCAACAGTGCCTGGCTTGAATGGTGTGCATTCAGAAACCTTCGATTTGATTTCGGCAAACCGAATTATCAACGTCAGGACGGCAAGGTAAGACTGGCTTCCTGTTCATCAAGTGCCGAATACAAGGTGTGGACGGCCTTATGATTAAATCCCTTGGCCAAATCAATAAACATTTGGCAAGGGATCTTATTTTCCGGTTCGCAGGGAACCCAGCAACAATGGCGAAGTGGCTTGGATTATTGCAGTTTGAACTACACGCTCAACTTTGTCGAGTTGCCGATGGTGAAGGCAAGGCGAATTTTATATCTCACCATTCATCATCGTCATCACTAAACGAACCTGTCGGAATCATTTGGATGTCGCCACTCGGTCTGGCAACGCCAGTATTTAACAGCGTACCGTCTTCGCCTCTGATCTGACTTTGCGTACTACGAATCGGTTGAATCAACGTCGCATTCATCATTTCCGTTGCAAGATCAGTCGCCGCTTGAGTAACGGTTGGATTATACACCACTACTGCATAGTACCAAACATTATCCTTGTCCCGGAACGTTCGTGGTGCAAGTCCTGGCGGCAATACGCCTCTACGGATACTCTGCGTCGTCGCAAGCGTCGATATCCTTGTCAATGTTTCCGTTTTACGTTCCGCCAATCTTTTAATCCCTTCCGGCGATTGATCCGCAGTTGCATCATTGCCGAAAACATCCTCAAAATCTTTTAGTGCATTTATGTGTCTTTCGCTCATCCTATTCGCCCAAATAACGGCATCACCATTTAGCATTCCAGACAAAGAATCCAACGCGCGTGCCTCTGCAATCCTGCGTGCATTATTCATCAAAGTAGCCCGCATTGCCGGGTCTCTGTCATCTGCAATTAAAGCACTACCATAACCAACAAAACTAACATCGCCCGATTCTGTCATAATCGCACGAGCACCGGCAGGAAGTGCAATGCCTCTTTGTATTTCATCAAACACTTGCGTTAAACCTGTCCTCAAATCGGCAGATTCGATAACCGCAGGGACAGGACGGGAAAATCTACCCAATGATCTACCATTGACAGAAATTGTTACGCTGATTGACGAATCTTCAGGGATGTTCTCCACGCGGCGCACTTCATAGCCACGAATAAAACCCTCGACACGTTGGCGGATAATTTCTTCCATGTCCGTCTCGCTATTCTTGAGCGTATCATCGTTGCCGACAATGATACTCATTGCTTCGACCAAGACAGTTTTACCTTCGTTGCTCAAGCCGTGAAATCCCTGTGTAAGATTTCTTTTGGCTTCCATAAACGCTTTGATATAAGCATGTCGCATAGCAAGACAAATGGCATCGGGATTCCTCGCAGTGGTTGCATACGATGCACGTCCCGTAGCAATGGCACCTACTCCACCCTGCTTTGAGGTAATCAACTTAAATGCGGGTTCATCCTGATTATAGCCGGATTCTTTGACGGTCAATTCAGTTGCCTTATTTGCAGCATCCTGCATTGTAGCAGCAGTTACGACATCACCGCTTACGCTAATTTCATTAGGAGCCGCAATCTGTGTATTGCCACCTTGCGTCTCGGTAAGGAAATCGTCGGCACTCAACGCACCAGATGCATCTTGCGCATACGTAGATGAAGCCGTAAGCAATAAAGCGGTTATGGCAGTAGTAAAAAGTATTTTTCTCATAAGTTTTATCCTTTCATAAAAGGGGTTAATGGTTATCTCGTTGGGGATGTTCCCGAAAATTCGTTCAACAGTTTTTCAAACACTTGTTCGGCAGTCATACTATGCTCAAACATATCAAGCCGGTCTATCTCTGTTTGCAATGCTTGCGTTAATCTCTGAAATTCGTTATGCTCACCGGTGGTAGTAATAGCAACCAGTCGGCGGAATGATACTATATCTTCCGTATGTCCTGTAATCAAACGATTAACAATTTTTTCGGCATCAACCGGTCTCTCCATACCAACAAAGCAGTGAAGCACATCAAAAAGTTGTTCACGACCAAACAGTTCTGCTTGTCGCAGTTCCAGCAATCGCAGGAGTGCTTCCTCAAATTTGTCCTCGGCAATCAGTCGTTTTGCCTGATAGTGGACGACTTTGCGATAGGCAGACCGCACTGCATCTATCCGATCTTGCGAAGTCATTACGGCTACTATTCTACTTCGGTCAGCAACGACAATTCCAACAATTTGGTTTCCTATAATGAATGTTTCATTTATATTGTATGCAATACTTCCCCGCACGCTGAACGATTCATTTGCCTTGGCAACTGCTTCGCGCAGCGAAGTAGCATCGGTCAAGCCGGTAGCGGCATACTTATCGAGCAGCACTTTGGCAAAGAGCATTTCTCTTGCCGCAGTCAGTTCGGCAGTAATACGAAACAGACGGACATCGCCATTTCGCAGATCCCGATCACTGAAAGGTACAACGCTGATACCAAAAATGTGAATTTCATCGGCTCCCGACCAACGGTTTGATTCGGGATGCCTATTCAGGGTTTCGAGCATTGCTTCTTTTAGTGCTGGCGTTCTGATTTGTTCGGCAACAACTTTAGTGACGGTCTGCTGGTGCTGAGCCTCCACAGGTACTGCCGCGCAAATGATCAGGAATGGAAGTAGTAGTATGTAATGCATGGGCACCATCGTTGTATTTCAGTTAAGTTGGTTTATGGAATGTCGGAAGTAAAAGGTTAAGCGAGTCTTTGGTTATTGCGTTATTGCCCGTGAAAGGAAAATCTTACGCTGTCGAGGTTGCGAAGTTGTTCCGGTGTCCAATCCAGTTCAACCGACATCTTGACCGAACGACCGTCACCGTGGAGTGGAATTCTGTTGAAGAAACGCCAGCCTCCCATCAGTGCAGAACGATCTCTGCTATTGTAAAGTCGGTCTGTACCCCCAGAAAATAGCATAGGATAGATGAAGAAAAGTCTCGGTTCGCTACCGCTACCAATGTATGTGCTCATAAGTTCAGAAATAACCCGTTCTTCGCGATAGAGTGTATTGCCAGCAACATCCTGGCTCTCTACCCTGACGAGCCACTCCTTCAAAGCTAAAGCCTGGAATTCGGCGAACGTGTCATCATCAACAACAAAACCCTCTTGTGTTACTCCTGTAAGCGGAATATTGCGGTTTACCGAAAAAACGATTCCTGAACGACCGTTGGGTATGATGTTCAGCCGTTCTTCACTATTCACTCGGTTCATACTCACTATCCCATTATTATCCCTGGAACTATTGAAGCGTATTGTCTGCTGCCGCGTAGTGATTTGGAGTGTACTCAACACCTTACGTAAGGCATCAACAAATGCGTTGTATTGGGTTTGATCAACGAACACTTCAAATTCAATGATCGCCTTTCTTTTTGCCGCATCATAGTAGGGTTGCCTCGTTATTCTGGCACCATACAGCGATTCTGGGACTTTCGACTCGCGGAAAAACGCTGGGATCACTTGCCACATTTCCTTTTCCGACTCCATTGCCTGTATTTTTGTCAGTGCTTGTGCATAAAGACTCTCGCCATCAATGCGTTGCTCCATAACGTTCGTGCGGATCAATTCCCGACTCACTTTTCCTCTCTGAACGGTAGCCCTGATTGTCACTTCTACCAATCCATCGTCATTTGTTTGGGCAATTCCAATCCGTTCGACACGTTCGATGAAACCATCACTATGTACAAGGATTTCATCCCGGATCAGTTGCTCGTTTTGCACGAGCGTGT